>Ga0075765_122_pt2 | contig 3532 bp, 3 predicted proteins | sample RifGroC1_FD_67859 | JGI IMG/M metagenome (GOLD analysis project Ga0075765, IMG submission 67859) | Microgenomates bacterium GW2011_GWC1_38_14 | reverse complement strand
TACTGATCCAAATGGAGTGGATAATTTATCGCGCTTAGCATTCCATGCAGATTTTATGCTTATCTTTATTTCTCCTTTATATTATCTTTGGGAAGATCCTAGGATACTGCTTTTAACTCAAACTCTAGTTATTGCTTTTGGAGGAATATTTGTTTATTTAATATCAAAAGAAATTCTAAATAATAAGCTTATATCATTGGTTCTATCTTTTTCGTTTTATATCTATCCAGCAGTAAACTACGTAAATCTTTTTGATTTCCATGCAGTTAGTTTTACAATTACTCTCTTTTTGGCAGCATTTTATTTCATTCTAAAGCGCAAATACTCAATTTCCTTAATTTTTCTTTTTCTTGCTGGCATAACGAAAGAAGAGGTTTGGGTAGTAAATGCAATTTTTGGTATTTATCTGACATTCCAACCTAAGCAAAGAAACTTGGGCATTTTAGTTTTTTTAGTTTCGTCTCTGGTGTTTTATTTTTTAATTTGGCAGGCGATTCCAAAAGCCTTAGGAGGAAATCATTTTGCCCTATCGTTCTACAGAGATTTCGGGGATAACCCTACACAAGTTATAAAGACATTAATTCTTTCTCCCCACAAAGTTCTTCCAATTATTTTAGAACAGGAGAGACTAGATTACATTAAAAAACTTTTTATCCCTCTTGGATATATGTCTTTCCTTTCACCGCAATATTTAATTTTTGCTCTTCCGGATTTAGCAATTGATCTATTAAGCAAAAATAAAGTGCTTCATCAAATTTATTATCAGTATTCTTCAGCGATAATTCCATTTGTGTTCATATCAACAATCTTCTCACTTAAAAAGATTTCTAAGATAACCCAGATGATCTCTTTTAAAGTTTTATCTTCTATAATTCTAATTACTGCAATTAGCTCTGCTTATAACTTCGGTCCTTTACCTTTCGCAAAAAAACCACAGGATCAAATGTTTAAAAAACCATTGGAAAAGAGATGGGAAGTTGATAATTTTATTCGATCTATTCCAACGGATTCAAAGGTTTCCACCACAAACAATTTAGGATCAAAGCTTTCTCACAGACAATATATTTATGAAATACCAAACGGCATAGAGCGGTCAGATTACCTCCTTTTTTTATTAAAAAACGAAGAAAATCAAAGCATAAAGTCTGTGCAAAGTTATTATATAAAGATAAAAAACTCAAAAGATTATAAACTAGTTTATTCTGTTAATAATTTTTACGCATTTAAAAAATACTGACAGTGCTATAAAATCAAAATAATGCCATATGTATTAAAAGCCTCCGGGGAAGTTGAGCTTTTTAGTAAAGACAAAGTACTAGCCTCAATAAAAAGAGCTGGAATCCCTAAGTCTCTTTGGGCTGATACTCTATCTCACGTTGAATCAAAGATCTACAACAATATCCCAACTTCTGAAATCTACCAGCATGTAGTAGAATTTTTGGAGAAAAGCCCCGACCCAATCTATAAAAGCAGATACTCGCTGAAAAAGGCAATAATGGATCTTGGCCCGACCGGATATCCTTTTGAACATTACGTTGCAGAAATTTTTAAAACACTGGGTTTTGAAACTAAGGTAGGACAGATTTTGACAGGAAGATGTATCAGCCACGAAGTCGACATTATCGCAACAAAGGGCCAAGAAAACAAAGTCAAGATTTGATGATATAGCAGAAAAATACAATTTCACCTCCGCTTACTTAGTAACAAATACTAAAATAACTTCTGACGCCTTGTCTTATGCGTTATGCGAAAATATCAAAGTGATTGGCTGGAGCTACCCACAAGGCAGTTCCCTTCGAGATTTAATAGAAAAGTATAAACTTTTTCCAATAACTCAAATTTCAACGCTCTCGCTTAGTGATAAACAAAGAATCACATCAGGAGGAATTGTTTTAGCTAAGTCTTTATGTCAGAATCCGAAAGTTATTCCTCTTGATATTCCAAAAGAAAGGTCGGATAGGATTTTAAGAGAGGCTCAAATTGTATGCGCTTTATGAAATTCTTTAACTAATTTTTCTCTCTCATATTTATCTGCCATATAACCATTTGGAACCGTTTTTAAATTCGGACCCCTTAAAAGAAATGCATTTCCTATAGTGTGGTCTCCAAATCTATCATTAATAACGTCTCTAATTTTTTGTATTTTTTCTTGTCTTGAATAGTCAGAAAATAGAGGTAAAGTTAAATTGTTTGAATCTTCTAAATTACCCGCCCAAACAGAGATCTGGCGCACCATTGAAGGCTTCCATTCATCATATAACTCTTTACAAAGATTAAAAATCTCACTGCCTCGATCGACATATTCAGTTATGGTTTTTCGTCCGTGAAAAGTTTCTTCGCCACTTAAGTAAAAACCTATTGTTTTTGCTTTTTTATTAAGCCTTCGAAGTTTTATTCCAACTTCTTCACAAAGCTCAAAAACATTTTGCAAAATCTTTCTTTGATCATGTTCATTATGAGGCAAACAGTAATTTCTGCCTACAGATTTTACTTCATCTGGTAAATAATAGGGGACAACTTCACTTTCGTCTATTCCAAGTCCCAAATTTTTAAGAAAATGCCCTTCTACGTCTTTAAATTCGGAAATTAATTCATTTAGAGAAGCTCCTCGAAGCTGAAGTGGGGTATAAACTCCAATTTTATTAAGACGCTTCTCGATTGCCTGGCCTATTCCGCAAAAGTCAGAAAGTTTTACTCTTCCATAGACACTTTCTAAATTTTCTTGCTTAATTTCCATAAATCCATTTGGTTTATTTAAGCCTGAGGCAAGCTTAGCAAGAAGCCTATTGTGGGAAAGACCTACGGAAACAGTAATATATTCTCCAATTTCACTTTCTATTCTCTTTTTAATGGTTTCAATTATTCTATAACTCCCTCCAAATAAATTTTCTGTAGAAGTTAGATCTATAAATACCTCATCAAGTGAAAAAAGCTCTACGTATGGAGAAAAATCTTTACAAATGTTTAAAAATTTTTGACTTATTTCCCAATATTTCTCAAACTGTGCAGGAACAGTAATGATAGTCGGACAAATTTTTTGAGCTTCCCAAACTCTGGTAACGGAGGGAATACCCAGTTTTTTAGGAAATCTATATGGGCAATAATACGATTCATAGTTTAGTTATAATCCAATTTAATACGAAAAACAATAGAACAAAATAAGAATGTTTTATGTCTTAATAGATCAGGGGTTAGAAATTATAGAAAAAACTTCATCCGCAAGCTTTGCAGGACTATGTCTAATAATACTTCTCTTAAGAAGGTCCCCTTCAGGTTTCGTAATTAAAAATGAGTTAATTAAATTTTTTCGAACAATTCTTGGATCATTCTTAGGAAAATCATCTTCTACCGGAACTTCCCCATATTCACTATACCAATCAAGGGCTCTCTTACCTGGAAACTTTGAGTTTATAAGAACTAGGTCTACTGTATTTCTCCTTAAGTATTTTTCTAAATCAAATAAATGATCTGTAGCTTTGTAATTTGTAGTCTGTCCTGATTTGGTCATTAAATTTAAAACAAATATAATTTT
>Ga0075765_123_pt3 | contig 4043 bp, 2 predicted proteins | sample RifGroC1_FD_67859 | JGI IMG/M metagenome (GOLD analysis project Ga0075765, IMG submission 67859) | Microgenomates bacterium GW2011_GWC1_38_14 | reverse complement strand
GATGCTTCCCGCAGTCTTGTTAAAAAGCCTCGATATATTCAAGCTTTTGTTATCGCGGCGGGGATTATATTCAACATCCTTCTTGCGTGGATCCTCATCTCATGGGGATTTATGATCGGCCTTCCGTCTTCAATTGATTCCATCCCTCCTGGCGCTACTTTTGAGAATCCTCGCGTTACACTTATGCAAGTTCTTCCCGGAAGTCCCGCAGAAAAAGCGGGGTTGCGAACGGGGGATAGATTAGAGTCGCTAGGCGCTGGCGTTCAAACGGCGGAGAATCTTACTGTTCTGGAAACACAAAACTTTATTGCGCTTCATGGAAAAAATGAGATAACGATTTCTTATGAGCGGGGAAGCGAGCGGAAAACTGGAACGGTAGTACCCGAAGAAGGGATCGTTCCCGATAAGGCGGCGATCGGCGTGTCGCTCGATATGATCGGTAACGCAAAACTTCCGATTCACCGCGCACTGTTTGAAGGAGCTAAACTGACGGCAACGCTTACTTCCGCGACAGCCGTGGCAATTTTAGGATTCATTAAAACGTTGTTTATCGGACAAGGAAATTTTGGCGATGTGATGGGACCGGTAGGAATTGTCAAAACGGGGATCGTGGGAAGCGCGATTGATTTCGGTTTCGTGTATCTCCTCACTCTTATGGCGATCATCTCCATAAATCTCGCTATCATTAACCTCATTCCATTTCCCGCGCTTGATGGCGGAAGGCTCCTATTCCTCATTATTGAAGCCTTCAAGGGGTCTCCCATAAGCCCGCGCATTGCCAATGCGGCAAATGGCGTAGGATTCGTACTTCTCATGCTTCTTATGGTCCTTATTACGTATCACGATATTGTACGGCCGGTGCTGGGGTAAAAGTGAGTTGAAAGTGGAAAGTTAAAAGTTGTATAAAAAGAAATCACCCGTTGAATTGGGTGATTTGCATGTACACGTTGTTATTTTTGTCTTTGTAGAACAACTCCAGTTTCAGGTAAGTCTAAATCTGTGTATATAAGATATATCAATTTATCTAGGAAAATTCCTTTATGTGTATAGAATGGAATCAATTCACATGGTTGGATGTTGAATTTATTAAGGAACTCAGTTGCCACTAAACATTCCTCTTGAGATGGAGGCATCACTGCATCTATCTCTGATTGTTTTACGTCATGAGCATGAATAAAAGTAAAGGGCTGCCATTGTTTCTTGGACATAGGATGTCTCCTTTGCTTATGTATTACGGGGTAGATATTTCAACGATAACTTCTTTGAATAGACTATAAAAACAGACAAGATAAGTCAATAAAGTTACCTTTGCAAATTATTATTCTTAGGGTAAGATAGCCCTATGTTGCAGTCTCAACTATTCACAAAAACCCGCAAAGAGGCTCCTGCCGACGAGGTCTCTAAAAACGCGAAACTTCTCATTCAAGCGGGGTTCATCGACAAGCTTCAAGCGGGCGTCTACACCTATCTTCCGCTCGGATTTAAGGTTTTAAAAAATATTGAAACTATCATCCGCGATGAGATGGTGAAAGCAGGCGGACAAGAACTATTAATGCCGTCGCTTCATCCAAAAGAAAATTGGGAAAAAACAGGACGATGGGAAACGATGGACGATCTGTACAAAGTGAAAGACACGTCCGGAAAAGAAAACGCGCTCGGACCGACACACGAAGAAGTGGTGGTGCCGCTCGCGAAACAATTTATCTCTTCGTACCGCGATCTGCCGGTTGCGGTATTTCAAATACAAAATAAATTCAGAATGGAGCTCCGCGCGAAGGCGGGAATTCTCCGCGGACGTGAGTTTCTTATGAAAGACCTCTATTCTTTCCATAAGGATGAGGAAGACCTCAAGCGGTACTATGAGATCATGAAAAAAGCTTATAAATCCATATTTGAACGGGTTGGTTTGGGAGAAATGACCCATCTTACGTTCGCCCCCGGAGGCAGCTTTAGTAAGTATTCCCACGAATTTCAAACAATAACCCCCGCAGGAGAAGACACTATTTATCTGTGTGAGAAATGCGGTCTTGGCATCAACGAAGAGATCATTGAAGAGCAGAAAACGTGCCCCGAATGCGGCGGTAAGGCATTCAAGAAAGAGACGTCTATAGAAGTGGGGAATATTTTTGAACTTAAAACGAAGTATTCAAAGCCGTTTGATCTCACCTACAAAAACGAGCAAGGGAAAGATGAGCTAGTAATTATGGGATGTTACGGGATCGGGTTGGGGAGAGTAATGGGTGCCATTGTCGAAGTACTTTCGGATGAGAAAGGAATTGTGTGGCCCGTTTCAGTTGCGCCATTTAAAGTACATTTATTACAGTTGGGCAATGAAGAAGATATTAAAAATCACGCGAAGAAGCTTTACGAAGAGCTTCAAAAAAATAATATTGAAGTGCTGTACGATGATCGGGACGCAACCGCCGGAGAAAAATTTGCGGATGCCGATCTTGTAGGGATCCCGTATCGTTTGGTGGTAAGTGGTAAAACACTTAAGGCAGGAAAGATAGAGCTTAAGGAACGAAAGAGCGGGGTGGTATCAATGGTGAGCGAGAAAGAAATTTTGAATATGATCGGAAAATCTGTATAATATCGAGTTAATGATAAATAAATTCTACAAAATGTTTTCCCACGATATGGGAATCGACCTCGGAACCGCGAACACGCTCGTGTATCTGCGCGACCACGGGATCGTTATCAATGAGCCGTCGGTTGTGGCAATCAATCAAAAAACGGGACAAGTGGTTGCCGTGGGCGATCAGGCGCGACAGATGCTCGGCCGCACTCCGGCGCATATCACCGCGATCCGCCCTCTTGTTGACGGCGTGATCTCAAACTTCGAAGTTACGGAAGAAATGCTCGCATACCTGATCAACAAAGGAAAGAAAATTTCCAAAAAGGGCGCCCGCCCGCGTGTGGTCATCGGTGTGCCTTCCGGAATTACCAATGTTGAAATGCGGGCGGTGTATGACGCCACAAAAAATGCCGGTGCTAGAGAAGTACATATTATTGAAGAGCCTATGGCGGCCGCGATCGGTATCAAGCTTCCTGTCAAAGACCCTGTGGGGAGTATGATCATTGATATCGGCGGAGGAACGACGGATATCGCGGTAATTTCACTCGGCGGTATTGTCCGCTCAAAGAACTTGAGGATCGCAGGCGACCGTCTCAACGAAGATATTATTTCTTATATTCGCGATGAGTTTAAAATATTGATCGGTGAGCGCACGGCGGAGGGCATCAAAGTTGCGATCGGCTCGGTTGTCGATAGTAATACTCCTATGGAGTCACCGATCCGAGGACGTGACTTGGTAACCGGCTTGCCCCGAGAAGTTATTATCACTGACTCCGATGTTCGCGAAGCGCTTGCTCCTTCGATCGGTGTTCTGATCGATTCGGTCAAAGAGGTCCTTGAAACCACTCCTCCGGAGATACTTTCCGATGTGATGAATCGGGGGATCGTGCTTGTCGGCGGCGGCGCGCTCATTAAGGGTCTCGACGGGCTTCTTGCGCAGATACTTAAAATTCCGGTCTATATTGCGCATGATCCTCTTACTGCCGTTGCGCGAGGTACGGGCATCGTCTTGGAAGATCTTGAAGGATTTCGCGACGTTATCATAGATACTCAAGATGATTTACCGCCGCGATAACAATCAGGAGAAAAAAAAGAAATTTTTTGTTATCCTTGCGATATTCTTTTTCCTCTATCTTTTCACATTCACCCCGATAGGGAGTTTCACTCGGGCGCAGCTGCAGCGTTTTGCTCCGTCTGTTTGGGGAGTAGGCGAACAGCTCGCACTTTCAAATGCTCGAATATTTTCAGTTTTTGATTCAAAATCGGCACTTATCGAGGAGAATGAAACATTAAAAAAAGAAATACGGGATATCAGCTTAAAGCTTCTTGACCGCAATTTATTATATGAAGAGAATCTCTTGCTCAAAGAGCGTCTCGGAAGAGGTGAGTATGGGCAGGCAGTTGTCGCGCGTGTCATCTCAAAACCACCAAGGTCTCTTTATGACACGCTTGTGGTAGACGCAGGAAG
>Ga0075765_119_pt1 | contig 7571 bp, 4 predicted proteins | sample RifGroC1_FD_67859 | JGI IMG/M metagenome (GOLD analysis project Ga0075765, IMG submission 67859) | Microgenomates bacterium GW2011_GWC1_38_14 | reverse complement strand
TGGGACGAGGCAGCCTTGGGATACAATGCCTACTCATTAAGCATAGACGGAAGGGATGAGTTTGGAAGAAGATTGCCACTAGACTATCTAGAGTCTTTTGGAGACTTTAAACCTCCTATGTATTCATATCTTGCGCTCATTCCGGTTAAACTGTTCGGTTTAAACGAGTTTGGCGTAAGATTTCCTTCCGCTTTGTTTGGCACAATTTCAGTACTTTTAACTTTTTTTGTTGTCCGCGAAGTTTTTAGGAAAGATGGGTTAGCCTTACTATCCAGCTTATTTTTAGCAATTTCTCCTTGGCATATTATGCTAAGCCGTGGAGCCTTTGAGGCTAATGTAGCAAGTTTTTTTATTATACTTGGAACACTTTTATTTTTAATAGCTCTTAAAAGAAAACCGGTTTTTTTAGTCTTCTCAGCAGTTTCATTTGCACTTTCTCTCTATACCTTTAATAGTGCTCGGGTGTTTGTACCAGTTTTTACTATGACTCTTGGACTGATTTTTCTAAAAGAGCTTCTAAAAATTAAGAAAGAATTGGTCTTATCAATAATTGTAGGTGTAATAATACTAATTCCTTTAGCCAATTTCCTATTTTCGTCTCAAGCATCGCTTAGATATAAGGAGGTTAATATTTTTAGTGATTCTAATATCGTTAAAATTTCTAATCAAGAAATTGCGAATGATGGAAATACAATTTTTGCAAAAATAATTCATAACAGAAGAGTTTACTATGCCAGAGAATATATCAAGCACTATTTGGATAACCTAAATCCGAACTTTCTATTTATTAAGGGGGACGGAAATCCAAGATTTTCAATCCAAGATGTTGGACAAATGTATCTTTGGGATTTACCCTTCCTAATATTCGGAATTTTATTCTTATTTAAAAAGAGAGAAGGCTTTTGGATAATTATTCCAGTTTGGCTTCTCTTGGGAATAGTCCCAGCAGCATTTGCGAGGGAAACTCCACACGCCCTAAGAATCGAATCCTCTCTTCCAACTTTTCAAATAATTACAGCCTATGGATTGATCGTTCTTGCGGGTTATATCAAGCGCTATAAAAAGTTGATATATACTTTCCTCGCTGTTTTTCTTTTTTTGAATGTGTTTTATTTCCTGCATGGACTATTCGTGCATTACGCCAGAGAATATTCATCAGAGTGGCAGTATACCTATAAAGAAGTTGTACTTTATCTTGAAAAAGAGAAAGCTAATTACGATCACGTTTATTTTACGGACAAATTGGGAAGACCTTATGTTTTCTTTTTAACCTATGGGAAAATCTTTCCTAAGGAGTTTAGAAATTCTTCAAATATTTCAAGAGAAGCTTTAGGGTTTGTTCATGTGAATGCTTTAGGGAAATATGAATTTTTATCCGATGTTAGCGGCAGTATTAAAAATTCAGGAAATAATCTTTTTGTAGATATTCCGCAAAATGTGCCGGATGGAGCGAATATTATAAAAACTTTTTATCTTTTAGACACTACTCCTTCACTTGTTGTTTATAATTTTGAATGAAAAAAAGAACTTTACTTGTGCTATTCGTAATCTTATTGTTAGCAGGATGTTTGCGATTCTGGCAATTATCACGAGTACCAGTTTCTCTTGATTGGGATGATGTTTCGGTAGGTTATAACGCATACTCAATACTTAAAACTGGAAAAGATGAATTCGGAAATTTTCTGCCTCCCGCGATCAGGTCTTTAGATGATTACAAGCCTGCAATGTATACGTATTTTAGCGTTCCTTCCATTGCCATTTTTGGCCTGAATTCTTTTGCAGTTAGGTTTCCCAACGCCCTTTTTGGAACTTTAACTGTTCTTTTTTTCTTTTTTTTGGTTAGAGAAATATTTAAAAAAGATGAGATTTCACTTGTCTCGGCATTTCTTTTTGCGATTTCTTCTTGGAGTATCCAGTTTTCTCGATTCGCTCATGAAACAAATATCGCACTAGGTTTTAATATTTTAATTACCCTTTTCTTTTTGAAGGGACTGAAAAAGGCTAAGTATTTGCTTATTGCTGGAGTTTTATCAGGACTCAGTCTCTATACTTATCAAAGCGCTAAAATTTTTACTCCTCTTCTTATTTTAAGTCTAGTTTTAATTTTTAGGAAAGAATTATTTATTCTTTCAAGAAAAATTATTGCAAGTTCGATTGTTTTGGGATTTTTGATTTGTCTGCCAATGTTTCTTTTTATACTAACAAACACAAACTCTTTGTCGAGAGCGAAAGACGTTGGATTCTTATCAAATACTACTAGAACTTTAGGAGATAAATATGTACAAAAAATAACAGCGGATCGAAACAGTAATGATTTGATTGGTTTAATTGTTGACAATAGAAGAATAGTCTACGCAAAGACTTTCATAAATAATTATTTGTCTCATTTTGATCTTAATTGGCTTTTTATAACAGGGGATTCAAATATTGGAAGGCATCAGCCTCCGCGCATGGGACATCTATATTTAATAGAGCTTCCTTTTTTAATGTTTGGTTTATTTCTTCTCTTCTTTGGAAAATATGACAAGAAAATAAAACTCCTTGTTTTCTATTGGATTTTAATCACTCCAATCGCAGCGGCAATTAGCTGGGATGTCCCAAATGCCGGAAGGACTTTAAACTTTTTGCCGATGTTTATGATTCTTATTGCTTTAGGAATTTTAGAATCCATCAGATTTAAAAAATATCTTATTTTTCCTATCGTTTTCCTTTTTACTTTTAACTTTATTTATTATCTGAATCAATATTTCGTTCAGCAAAACTATTTTCAATACTTTTCCTGGCAATATGGATACGAAAAGATTGTTCCCCAGATTCAAGAGATTGAAAAAAACTACAAAGAAATTATTGTTTCGAACAGATCTCCCCTGGAACAATCTTATATTTTCTTTCTTTTTTATTTGAAATATCCTCCCCAGTCTTACCAGGAAATAGCAACAAGTGGAGCTTATGGAGTAAAACATGAGTTTGCTAAATATAAATTTGATCAATTAAATTGGCAAAAAGGTAATCCTGATATTCTCTACATAGGTGGACCAAATGACTTTCCCACAGAAGCATTAATTAATTTTAAAAAAATAGTCTATAATCCCAATGGAAGTCCGGCAATGCTTGCAGTTTCAGGAGAATAATAGGTGATAACTCTAACTTCTTTTAGTTTTTGGCTAAATTTTGTTTATTTTTTTGTTGTTTTTTTTGTTGTTTTCTTTATTCCAGGAAGCGTTATTCTTAAAAGATTTAAATTTTCATTATTTCAGCACATAGTCTTATCTTCCGTAGTCGGAATAACTCTTTGGGCGCTTCAGGCATTTATTTTTGGCTTTTTGGGATTCCGAAATTTTTCGTATATCTATTTAATATTGTTCATCTTGATTTGGATAAGAATTAATGGAGATTTAGTTAAAAGGAATAAATGGAAAATAAGCCCTCAGAAGCTTGATTACTTAACATTCCTAATTTTAATTATAGGGAGCATTGTCCAGTTTTATCCTATTTTTTTCAACGGAATAAATACTAATAATGGATTATATTTCTGTTGTGGGGGAAAAGATTTAATTTACCACATATCCCTAACTAAAGAACTCGTAGACAGATTTCCACCAATGGAACCGGCAGCCTGGAGCGTAATAGTTAGTAATTATCACTATCTTTCAAACTTAGCTCTATCAGAAATAATAAGAATTTTTCATTTACCCTTGATCGCAACTCAAGCACAATATTTTCCTCCAGTCCTCTCTTTTTTAATTGGCTTATCGTTTATGGTTTTCGCTCAGATTTGTAGGTTTCCCAAACTTGTAACTCGATTGTCATTGCTCTTTTTATATTTTTTTGGGGATATTACAGTTTTTTTGATGATAATTTTAGGAAAAGGAGTTCGTTTCGATATCCCCATAATTAGTAATTTTTCGTTTTGGGTTAGTCCTCCTAGGCTCTTTGCAATTCCTATATTTTTTGCTGGATTCTCATTCATTATCTTATGGTTTAGAGAAAAAAAATTATTTCTTGGATTGTTATCAGCGATTTTATTTGCAAGTCTGATCGGGTTTAAGATTTATTTTGGCCTTTTTGCAGCACTAGGATATTTGTTTTTATCGCTTTTTATTTTATATAAAAAGGACTACTTAAAATTTATTCCAATAATACTATTTGGACTAATCTCATTTTTACTTTTCTACGTAGTAAATAGAGGGTCCGGAGGACTAATCTTTACTTATTTTTGGAGGTTTGAAAATTTTGTAGCCCAACCTGGATTTGAACTCACAAATCTGGAACTAGCGAGATACGTTTATTTAAATGCAGGAAACTATCTAAAAGTGGGGATGTACGAGGTATTTTATGTTCTTATTTATTTCATTTTCTCATTTGGGGTAATAAATTTTGCTATTTTTCAAACAAAAAAAAGTCTTTCTTACCTAACAAAGGAAATAAATATATTTCTTATTCCCGCTACCCTTTTATCCTTAATTATTGGTTTTTTCTTTATTCAAAAAACGGGGGGAGCAAATACATCTCAATTTATCATTACAGCGATTATAGTGGCATCGATTTATGCCGCAATTTCAATTTCTGCGATCTACAATAAAATAGGTCCCAAACTCAAAATAATTTTTCTAATTTTTATTTTATTTATAACTTTACCCCGGGTAATTCACGATACTTGGGCAGTAGCAAAAAATATATATATGCAGAAAGGAGGAAGTTTGCTTACTGCTAGTGAATTATCCGCTTTTAATCACTTAAAAAATGACACCAATAAAAAAGATTTAGTGTTGGCTTATAAGGTCGGTTATTCGTGTTATTTTGTAAATTTTATAAGCGATAGAAAGCTTTTTCTCTGCGATGAACCAAATGGAATTCTATCGGATCATGCTGCGAATGTAGAGAAAAGGATTACTGCTCAGGAGATCATTTTTTTAAGCGCATCTCCAAATTCAGTAAAAAAAGAACTTGAAAACAATAATATTAGCTATATTTATTTGCCAGTTAATTTAAGTCCCTTTGCAACTGCATCAGCTAATTTGTTTTTCAAAATAGTTCGGTAAAGATTTTAAAATTTATTCCCAATAATGATACAATCAATTTATAAAATGAACTTATTTTCAAAACAGCGAGCGCTTTCGCTTGGTTTTGTCCTTTTGATTGTATTTATCTTCTTCATAAACACCTTTCACCAAAGCTATCCGGATGAATTTGATAATGTTCTAGGAGGTTGGTATACGCTTCACGGAGGGTTAATATATAAGGACTGGTTTACCCATCATGGCCCAATAGCCTATTGGATCGCTGGTTTCCTGGAGTTCTTTGGGGGACAGTCATTCGTAAAATTTCGCTATTTATACTCGCTTTTCCTAGTTTTACTGACTTTTGGAGGATTTTGGTATATAAGAAGGAGTTTAGGTTTTGCGAAAAGTAAATTTTATCTTTGGCTCATTCTATTAATTGGCATTGCATCTACCTATTTTTGGGGGCATATGCTTCTTGCCGACAGTCTATCTGGATTTTTACTCTTACCCGTTTTTGGACTCTTAATTCTTAAGGGCTTTTATAAAGAGAAGATTATCCTTCGGGATTTTGTTTTTATCGCAACTTTTACATCCCTTTCCCTACTAAGTACTTTAACCTTTTCTTATTTAATTGCCGGAATATATCTTTGGACACTAATTTATTATTTCTTTATTCAAGAAAAGAGAAAAATTTGGGCGAGAGAGAGTCTAAAACCTTTCATAATTCTTGGTTTTCCCTATCTATTGTTTGTAATTTACCTGATACTAACAGGTTCTCTCGGAGACTTTATCTATCAAGCGCTAATCTTTAACCAAAAGTTTTATGTGTATAACTATCCTAGGCCAGAGGGATCGACATTTATAAACCCTTTGCGTTATGCAACTATTATCGGGCAGACATTTCATAATAGCTTTTCGTCTCTTCTTATTGGTCTTCCGGATTTTAATTTTACTTTTCCCTTTAACATTTCACTTGCGGTTGTTAATGCTTCTCTCCTAATTTATTTAATCTTAACAAGAAGATTCTATCTCGCGCTATTTGTTTCAGGTTTTCTAATTTATTCTAATGTTAGAAGCGATCCTTGGACATCTAAAGAAACTGATTACCAATCTGCTGTCTATATAATGGTTTCACTTTTTAACACAACTTTTCTATTAACTTCGCTTTACGAATATCTCAAGAAAAATTTAGAATATCCGATGAAATTAATTCTTTCTCTAATTTTCCTTTTATCGTTAATTTATTCCTTTTTCAATGTAGCGTTTATCCTTAGAATGTTTTCCTATAAGGTTTACAACAAATATATGGGAACGCCCAACATACAAAAAGAGATGCTCCAGGAGTTTTCGAAAAATAAACCAAAAGTTATTTATTTTGATAAAAGATTCTTTGTATTGTTCAGGAGTCCGGAAACATACGGACTATTTTTTCTAAACTACCTAAAAGAAAATTATATGACCGTACAGGAGTATAGCGAGGCGAATAAAATTAAGCTTTCATCTGTTCTTCCAATTGACGCTAAGATTGACCTTGAGACCAAGCTTTATATTAATAAGGAAGTTATCGACCAAACCATCCAAGAGCTAGTTAATAAGAACCTCATAAAAGTTAATTAATTATGACAATATCCGTAGTTCTTGCCACATTTAACGAAGAAAAGAACTTAGAAGAGTGCTTAAAGTCGGTAAAAGAACTTGCAGATGAAATTTGCGTAGTTGACGGCACATCGACTGATAGAACTGTAGAAATTTCAAAAAGATTCGGCGCGCGCATTATTGTCCGCGAAAATCCACCTATGTTTCATATTAACAAGCAAAAAGCTATAGATATGGCGACAAAAGATTGGGTTTTGCAGCTTGATGCAGATGAAAGGGTGACTCCTGAACTTGAAAAAGAAATTAGAGAAGTGATTAATGATCAAAATTACAATGGATATTGGATTCCGCGCAAAAACTGGTTTTTAGGTAGATTTCTTATGAAAGGCGGGCAATATCCGGACTATACCCTTCGACTTTATAGAAGGGGAAAAGGCAATCTTCCGCAAAAAGATGTTCATGAACAGGCGGTAGTGGATGGAAAAGTAGGTTACCTTAAAAATCCTCTAGTGCACATAGCTGATCCAGAACTTAAAAGATACTTAATGCGTTGGAATAGATATACGGATATTATGGCAAGTGACATTATTAAAGAGGGAAAACGAAAAGATCCTATTTTTGCATTGAAGAACTTATTTATTCTTCCGTCCTGGTGGTTTGTTTTAACCTATTTTAGACACAAAGGCTTTATGGATTTTTGGCAAGGATTCCTTTTTTCATTCTTTTCAAGTATTAGGTTTCCCGCCTCATACATAAAATCATGGATTTCAAAAAAATAACTGCAAAATTTCTCCGTTTTCTTAAATCAAAAAAACATCCTCTCTTATTAATAATTACTCTATTAATTATTTTTCTAGCTTTATTTCCTAGGTCCATTGACTTTCTAAATGGCAATCCAATTTTTGGCTTTGATCAAGGCAGAGATTATTTGGCAGTTAAAGATATTGTAATTAACCACAAACTTACTTTAAT
>Ga0075765_114_pt1 | contig 12061 bp, 13 predicted proteins | sample RifGroC1_FD_67859 | JGI IMG/M metagenome (GOLD analysis project Ga0075765, IMG submission 67859) | Microgenomates bacterium GW2011_GWC1_38_14 | reverse complement strand
TTTCAAAATTTTCTTCGACAGTTTCGTAGCTTACTAAAACTTCGTCAGCGCTCCCCATTTTTCCTTTCCACCAAGATTTCGATTTAACCGGAAATCTTTTGGCACAAGCTACTAATCTTTTATCGAGCAAAACCTTTGAAATCTTGTCTGCTTCCTCTTCATTTGGGCAAGTTAAATAAAAAATCGCCATTTTACTCATAATAGCTGTCGTTTTCTTCGTAATTGTATTTTAGGGCCAAATAAATATAGTCAGTTGATGATTGATTAACAACTTCATGCCTATCGTTAGGTTCGACTACAAGAAGTTCTCCCACCTTAGGTTCGACTTGCTCTCCATTGATTACCCAATAACCATTATTATTGAGGAAATAAAATATTTCAGTTTGTTTTTTATGATAATGGGATTTTGCTGTTTCTCCTGATCCTATTTTCACTTCTTGGACTACAATACTATTTTCATTCGGTTTAAAAAGAATTTTCTTGCTATATCCCTTTCCTCCCTGCCATTCTTTATTTTCCGATTTTATGATTTTCACACAGAAATTATATCATTTCCCTTGTAACAACCCTTAAATTTAGGTATAATTGGAGACATGAAACAGACAATTCATCCACAATATTTCGAAAACGCACAGGTTATTTGCGTTTGCGGAAATAAATTTACAACCGGTAGCACTCGGGAAGTAATCCACGTGGAACTCTGTTACCACTGTCATCCTTTCTACACAGGTGAACAAAGATTTGTGGACAGCGCCTCTAGAATTCAGAAGTTCCAAACTAAGCAAAAAGCCTCGGAGGGTTATGTTTCCAAGGCAATAAAGAAACAAAGAGAACTCGCTGCAAAGAAATCAGAAACCGGCCCCAAGTCGCTTCGTGAAATGCTTGCAAATTTAGGTTAGGTCTGTTCCTCGCCAATGGATGATTATAGAAAAAGCCTGATTGACAGTCTTGATAAGAAAATTGAAGAAGCAAAAAATCTTCTAGATGATCCTTCTCTTAAAGAACTTGCAGAAGAAGAAATTCGAGAGCTCGAAAATCAGAAAAAGCAAATTCTTGGAGATTTTAAGGAAACAGGTGGAGACAGTTCGGATCTTGATTCAAGAAATTTAATCTTAGAAATAAAAGGAGCAGCCGGCGGAGATGAGGCTAAAATTTGGGCAGATCAGCTTTCGCGAATGTATCTAAGATTCGCAGAGAAAACTGGATTTAGAGTTGAGGAAGTTGACGAGAATGTATATAGAATTTCCGGAAACTCCCCTTTCGCAAGATTTAAATACGAAGCAGGGGTTCATAGGGTCCAGCGAATTCCCGAAACAGAAAAAAGAGGAAGAATTCATACCTCTACTGCGACTGTTTCGATTCTTCCCGAACTCGATGACATTGATCTTCATATAAGACCTGAAGAAATTCAATTTGAGGCTTTCCGATCAGGTGGTCATGGCGGTCAAAACGTAAATAAAGTCTCGACAGCAGTAAGAATTAAGCATATACCTACTGGAATTGTAGTAACTGCTCAGACCGAACGTTTTCAGGCTCAAAATAGAGAGATTGCGATGGAGCTCCTCCGGGCAAAGCTTTGGGAGATGGAAGTTGAGAAAAAGCAGAATGAAATTGCCTCTATTAAATCCACTCAAGTTGGGACAGGCGCGAGAGCTGAAAAAATAAGAACTTATAACTTTCCCCAAGACCGCCTGACTGATCACCGCATTAATAAATCCTGGCACAATCTTGATGGAATTTTAGAGGGAGAAGGATTAAAAGATGTTATTGCAGAAACCACAAATAGCCTCCTCAGCGAGTAACACAAGGTAGATTCCCGCAAAATTTAAAATCAAAGATACTAAAATAAATTTATAAGTTTTCATTTTCGAGATTCCCATAAGGCTTACTCCTACTTCATCAGGTAGGGGTGATGCGATGATTAATGCTCCCACCACAGGAAGTGTCCAATGAAAATATTTACTGTGTAAAATATGAGTCAGATGACTTCCTCCGAAATGATTATAAATATCCTCAACTTCCGTTAAAAGATCGTCTTTTACAAATTTAAATATCGTTAAATCTCCGATTAACGCTCCGATTGCCGCTATCACCGCAAGCTCAAAAGAAGGCATAGTCTCATTTAATGTAAGAAGTATTAAAAGACCCGTTGGCATGGTAAATATCCAGACAAAAAGTATCCCTCCCAAAAAAGCCCCTAAATAACCTAAACCACCAAGATGAAGCAAAAAATCATGAAATGGCTGAAACCTAGAAAGTATTATTGCCGAGATTACACTAATAAAAAGAATTGTTAAGTTTTTGTATCTAAATTGAAGGTGTTTTGCAAGCATATTAAGAAAGTATATCTTTCATATCCTTTTCTCTATATTTTTCAATAAGCTCAATGCGATTATCATCTACTAATAGCTTTGCCAAATGATGACCTCCTGCAATATGAGGAATCACAACGTAGTCTGCACCTTCTTTATAAAGCTCTCTCGCCTCGTGCTTTTCCAAAGCTAGAAGAACTACTTTTGGTTTTTTCTTTAAATTTTTAATGTTTTTTAAAAGAAGCATATTGTCTTCCAAGTCCGAAATTGTTGAAATGATAAGCTTTGCTTTATCAATTTGAGCAAGTTCTTGAATTTCTTCATCTGCAATATCTCCGTAAAAAGAAATTATTCCGTCTTCTTTTAGAGATTCTACAATATCGGGATTAAAATCTACGGCAACTATTTTTGTCTTCTCATCTTTTTTCAAAGCTTCCAAAATGCCTTCCCCCATCCTTCTAACGCCTATCAAAACAACGTGATCCTTAATCTTTTCAGTAGCAACTCTTTTTTCCTTGATGTTACTTCTTTCAAAAATATCAAGGAAAGGAGAAAGAACTTTATAAAGGTAGTTGTTATTTAAAATCATGTACGTTGAAATGACAAATGTAATAGCTCCGACAAAGGTCACAAGTGAAACCGCCTGATCGGAAATATGCCCCAGCCTATTACCCATAAACATTAGTATGAGGGAAAACTCTGATATTTGAGCGACAGTCAATCCTGCCATAAATCCTGTTCTTTTTCTATATCCTAAAACTCCCATGATTATCATAACTATAATAGGATTACCTATTAGGACGAACGCTGACAAAATCACGCCGGGAACGAGAATTTCTGAAAAATCCGAGATTAGAAGCCTAGTTCCCAACGTTACAAAAAATATGGTTATAAAAAAATCTCTAAGAGGTCTTACTCTTGTGATTATCTGATAGTTTTCGACGGAATTTGCCAGCGCAAGTCCTGCTAGAAAACCACCTATCTCGATAGAAAATCCTATTAAGGGGGAGGTTACCAGAGCCGAAAGTCCAAAAGCCCAAGCAATACTGAATAGAAAAAGAGTTTCAGGAGAGTGTGAAATTTTGTTTATGAGATAAGGAAGAAAATGCCAGCTTAAAAGTATTACCCATCCAAAAAGAGCAACAGCCTTAAGGATTATGGTAAAAATTTCCAAAGGAGAAAGCGACCCACCAACGGTAAATCCCGAAAGGAAAATCAAGGCAATTATTGCGACAAAATCTTGAACCAGTAAAAATCCCACAGATATCTTTCCATAAAGACTGCTAAGGTCTTTTTTATCCGATAAAAGCTTTACGATAATAATCGTGCTTGAGAATGTTAAGGCAATACTTACGTAAAGTGCGGTAATAGGAGTAAAACCCAGGAAAATAGATAGCGCATATCCCACTACGGAAGTGAAAACAATTTGCGCAAGCCCTGTGATAATAGAAACTTTTCCTACAGAGCGAAGCTCTGAAAATCTAAGCTCAAGGCCCAGCATAAAAAGGAGAAGCGTTATTCCTATCTCGGCAAGAGACGTTATTACTTCTTTGCCCTGCAGATGAATAATTCCTAAGGGACCGAGTATAACTCCTGCTAATATATAGGCAAGAACTGGGGGTTGTCTAAGAAATCTGAAAAAAATGGAAAGACCCGCTGCTAAAACAATGATTAGAGTCAGCTCGGTATAAATATTACCCACAAATTTATATTACAGGTAATAAATTTCTTCTTCAAGCTCGATATGATATTTATCTCTTATTGTTTCTTTTGCTATCTTAATCAAGGCTTTCACGTCTTCTGATGAGGCATTACCTAAATTTACTATAAAATTCGGGTGCTTTTCGGAAATTTGAGCATCTCCTACCCTTTTTCCTTTAAGATCTGCCATGGCCAATAGCTTTGCAGCTGGCAAAATCGGGAAAGGATCATTTTTTATAGATTGTGCAAATAGTTCGATAACTTCCTTTGGTACTTTTTCCAGTGGAATATTTTTAAATGTCGATCCGATATTCGGATACTCTAAAGGGTGCCTCTGCCTCCTATAATCAATTTTTTCCTGAGTTAGTTTTCTAATTGTCTCCCCATCCCCGTCTTGAAGCTTAAACTCCACAGAAATAATCATTTCACTTTTAGCATTCGTTTTAAAAACGCTTGTTCTGTAATTAAATTCACATTCATCTGAACTTCTTTCACTTTCCTCAAAATTTTCTAAATTTATACTCCAAACTCTACCAACACTGTCTTTCGTTTCTCCTTTAAATGCTCCGGCATTTCCTCTCACCGCTCCACCAATTGTTCCGGGCAAGCCTCCCGCCCATTCAAAACCTGAAAGAGAATTTTCTATACAGAAATTTGTTAATTCATCTACTAATGTACCTGCCCCAACTTTTAAAACGCGGCCCTCCCTTGGCCCAATAAGTTTGATTTCGTCTTTAATAACAAGGCCATCGAAGCCTTTATCATCAATCAAAACATTTGTGCCGGAACCTAAAATAAAAATGGGAAACTTATTTTTTCCACCCACTTCGCTATAAAACTCAGACAATCCGTCTTTAAGATCATCTATTGAGCTAACTTCGAAAAAATAAAGAGCGTTACCGCCAATTTTGTAGTTACTATGCCCTTTTAAAGAAACATTTCTCTGTAAAGTCATTTATTTTATTGATTTGGAGCCGAAGTTAGAGTTGCCTGAATCTCTTGGATTTTTCCGTTTCTTGAATATATTATTTTAACCTTGTCTCCCACCTTCTTTGAGGCAATAACGCTCGCCAGCTCAAACTTTCCTATTTTTAGTTCTTTCCCATCGATTTTTAGTACAACGTCTCCAACATTTAACCCTGCTTCTTCGGCTGGGGACTCAGGAACTACTCTTTGTATATAAGCCCCTTCCGCTAAATTGTTAAGCCTTGCTGCCTCCCTACTTAGCGTTTGGTATGCAACGCCAAGGTATGGACGTACAAACTTCCCGTTTTTACTAAAATTTTCGAGCGAACTTTTTACTACATTGATTGGCAGTGCAAATCCGATATTTTGCCCTGAGGCGGCAATTGCCGTATTTACTCCGATTACTTGGGAGGACGAGTTCAAAAGTGGTCCGCCGGAGTTTCCAGGATTAATCGCTGCATCGGTCTGAATTACATTGTCGAGCTTCTCAACATATCCCTCAAAATCCGATCCGGCAGTAATTCCCCGTCCAAGCCCGGATATTACGCCAGTTGTTACTGTGTTTCTAAACTCGCCCAAGGCTGTTCCGATAGCGATTACAAACTGTCCAACTTCTAGACCCTCTGAATCTCCTAAGACTACTGGCTTTAGCATTTTTTCAGGATGTTCTTTCGGATCAACCTTAAGTATTGCTACATCATTTAAAGGGTCTCTTGAAATACTTATTACCTTATATGTTTTATCATCGCTAGTTATTATCTGGTAAGTTGCCGCTAAATCGGAAACAACATGTTTATTAGTGACTAATGTTCCGTCGCTTGAAGTTATAAAACCTGAGCCTATATTTTGACTAGTTGGCTCGGGCGCGCTTTCCTCGGGTAACCCAAAAATTGAAAAAGGACCAAATTGAAAACTTCTTGGAGTTTCTCTGGTAACGGTTTCAACTATGGTAACAACTGAAGGTCCTACATTTTTAACAGCCTGTGTGACAACTGATTCTTCTCTTAAAACTTCGATTTTACCGGGAGTGGTAATAGGGCTTGGGTTAAAAACTGAGGGATACTTTTCATATATGAAGCTAAGTGCTGAAATAAAAAGAAGAAGAGTTGCAATGAGGATGAGGAGTCTTTTCATTGATTGCTATTTTACCAACTCAACTATCGCTCTTTCAAGTTGAGCATCATGCGCCACGTCTTTTGTATCAAACTCAACTTCTATATCTGGCTTAAGACCTGATCCGTTGACCCAGTCTCCATTTGGAGTAAGCCATTTAGCAATCGTTATATGAAGACCAGCACCATCGCCAAGATCTGTCGCCTCCTGAATGGTTCCTTTTCCAAAAGAAGTTTCACCCAAAAGCTTTGCTCTAGAGTGATCCCTAAGGGATGCGGCAACAATTTCTGATGCACTTGCTGATCCCTTATTTATTAGAACTATCATAGGCATACTTGTGAACAACCCACGCCTATTTGCTTTAAGTGTGTTCTGCTCACCATTTGCCTTATCCTGTATCACGACGGATTGACCCATCTCTAAAAATTCTGAGGCGATAAATGAGGCATCAGAAAGATATCCGCCGGGATTATTTCTTAGGTCGAAAATAAGCCCCTCTGCCCCCAATTTTTTTTGCTCAAGGTTTAATTTATTAACTAAAGAAAGCCATTCTTGATTTGTATTATCCCCAAATTGAGAAAGAGAAATATAGACTACTCTTTTTTCTGCTATTTGGGGAGGAATTTTTATTTCATCTATGTCTTTTATTTTTTTAACGTATCCATCAACACTTTTAATTGTAATTACATCTCTTGTTATCTTTATATCGCGAGGAGCCTTTTCATCTTTGTGGAGAATGTTTAGAACTACACTCGATCCTTTAGGGCCCCTTATTTCTTCGACTGCTTTTGGCAGATTCCAGCTTTCTGTACTCTGCCCATCCACTTTAAGAATAATGTCCCCGGCCCTTACTCCGGCTTTCTGAGCAGGACTTCCGTTCAGTGGTGCAATTACAATTATTCTTTTGTCTTTTGTGCCAAGTTCCGCTCCTATCCCCTGAAACTGTCCGGCTAAGCCTTGCTTGAAATCATTATTTTGAGTTGGCGGGAGATAAACTGTAAACGGATCATCCAGACTTTCAACCATCCCGGAAATAGCTCCGTTTAGCATTTTTTGCGGATCAAGTTTAGTCTTATCATAATAACTTCCCTCTAATTTCTGCCAGACTTGCCAAAAACTCTGAAAATTAACTGTTGAAATGCTTGCAGGTGGTTCTTTGCTGATAACTTTAAGAGAGGGTTTATAATTCATGCTTTTATTATTATTTTTGATTGACCATCCATTATAACCTTTTTTGCGGTTTTTAGAAATCCTAAATTTCCTTCCGAAACTTGAACAATCGGATTCTTAATATTCTTTGCAGAAAACTCGTCCAAAGTTTGATCTGAAACCTCAACTGCAACTACTCCTACTGCTCCCATTCCTAAAGCCTTGGCCATTGCTTCTCTTCCTATTTTTCTGACTAATACAATTTTTCCTGAAATATCCAATTTAAGATCTTTTGCCTCAGCTTGTTCCCTATCAATAAAATAAATTTCTGCTTCCGCTCTCTCTCCTGTTCCCTTTTCAGCACTAACTGCTTCGCTTTCTGTTTCAATCTCTATCTTACCTTCCTCAATTTTTGAAACTTTACCGCTGATGGGACTTAAAATTCCCTGACTTTTGGCTTTTTCAGTTTTAACTATTATCTCTCCGCTATTTTCATCAAATCTTAAGAATGTCCCGTCAATTTTTGAAATAATTGCCTTTTTTTGTAGGAGGTTTGAGACTTCGGCAATTAAATCACTCTCCTCTATTTTGTCGCCAGGATTTTTCTTAAGCAGTTTTTTTGCTTTTTCTGGGGAAATTGAGAGTCCGGCTGATACTTTTATCCTCGCTTGGGAAGAATTGTCTTCTGTGTCTTCAGCAAGAATTTCTTTTTCGGAAACTTTTTGTCCTTCTTTTACTTTTACCTCAAAGCCCGAAGGAATGGGGACAGGAAGTTTTGTCATTTCTTTGAAAATTTAGCGTATTACAAAAGGCAGCAGTCCTAAGTGCCTCGCGTATTTTATATTTTTAGTGAGAAGTTTTTGATGTTTTGCGCAAAGTCCGGTTCTAGCTCTTGAAATTATTTTTCCCCTCTCTGTTAAAAACCTTTGCAAGGTCTGGATGTCATGAAACGTCGGCTCTTTTCCTTCCTCACAGTAAAAACACTTGGGAGGTGCTGCTATTTTGGGTTTTCTGACTAATCTTCTTTTCTTCGCCATTAAAAGGGTATATCGTCCGGAGAAACTTCACTCTGTAGTTCTTCGTTTACTACCTCCGGCTGATCTTTTTCCTCCTCTTTCTTGTCCGTTTTTTTAGACTTCTCTGGTTTTTTGGTTTCCGCCTCGACTTCTTCGGGTTCCTCGACAGTGCTTCTTCTTCCATCTAGAACTATCATGTCTGAGATAATTATCTCAGTTGCTGATCTTTGGCTTCCGTCTTGTGCGTTCCAGCTTCTTGTTGAAAGTCTGCCTTCCACAAAAGCTTTACTTCCTTTTTTCAAAAACTGACTGCAAAGCTCAGCAAGCTTATTCCAGGCAACTACCCTATGGAATTCTGCCTCTTCTTTCTTTTCACCGGTATCGGTAGTCCATCCTCTGTTCGTAGCAAGTCCAAACGAACAAACTGCTGTTCCGTTTGGAGTATAACGAAGTTCCGGATCGCGGGTAAGGTTGCCGATGAGTTGTACTTTGTTAAGTGATCTTGCCATATTATTTTTTTGTTTTTGCTTTCTTTGCTACCTTTTTCTTTGGTTTTTCTTCTTCTTTCTGCTTGGAAACTTCTTTCTTTATCGGATAAGATAACGGCAGCTGTCCCATTTCTTTTTCGGAAAAGTTTTTTCCTATTAAGTCTTTTAGGCTACCGGTAATCTTTTTTCTATCGCCTTCTTTTAAAGAAGTTTTTAAGACTAAAACCAATTCGTAACTACGCATAAATTTCAATTTATCCTAGCACAGAAATAAAAAATTAGCAATTAGCTACTAACGCGGCGGGGAGCTATCAAAATTTGCGAGCAACGGAGTGCGCGAAGAGAGTGCGAGCCAAATTTTCCGATAGCGAACGACGCATTATCCTTCAAACCTCCTTTCAAATTCTCAAAAGTTTGAAAACTTGAAAGGAGCAAGGTAAGAGAGATTAGTTGTGGGCCACGAAGTGGCAAGCGCGAGCGAATCTCGCGTTTTGTGAGCCTTGCCCCTTATTGTGACTAACCGTAGTCGCCGTCTTCTTCATCATCGCTGATGAGCCAAAGGAAAAAGGCCCAGGAAACCACGAAAGTGAACACCACGAGCGCAAACTTCTTCATATTAAAGAACCCTCCCTAGTTAGGCAGAAGGATTATCAGCACTGCGAACAGACTGAATCCTCCCATCGGGTGGAAGAAAAGCGGCGTTAGCCGTGACGATTTAGCCTGATGACTTACGGCGATCTTGTCCCTCATTCTGTCAAGGATGATCTGCGAACCAGGTCTATGACGCTTTCGCGCCTTAAGCGGCTTCACCTCATCCTACTCTTGATTCTTCACTTCCTTAGCTTGCCCTTTAGAGGGGAGAAAGGCTCTCGCGTCAGGCGAAAGACCCTCATCCCAGTTGGAGCTTGATTTGCCGATCATGGCTCGAATGAATCCGACCGTAAGGAGCACAATGACTGCCAGAAGGAGCGCAAAAACTACCACCCCACCAAACACGGCGTTATTTCCCTCTCACGTTTTGGGCGGGAACTAAGCTGGGGCGCGCCTAAAGCTAAAAACGTCTTATACAATTCCTCCTCTTCTTTCTCTCTTACCTTGTCAAAGAACTAATACGGCAAACAGTGTCAATAGACCAATTGGTCTTCATGCTCGCATTTGAGCAAGGAACTATTTTTCCGAACGATTATTATACTACTTTTTTTGCACAAAAAAATCCCTTTAGGTCATTGTTAAAATTACAAACAATAAACTGAAGGGATAAGGCATCGGTATGGGTTTTTTGCGCAGAAGCGCAATATACCCTAACGGGCCAAATCCCAGCGGGAACTTTGATGATCAATAGACGATCCCTTTCTGTGATTTGAGTCCATTATGGACAGGTGACGACGAAGTTAGTGCTTGGAAGTGAACCTTCCGTGATCCGTACGCGCTCACGCGTGAAGAAGTTGTAGCCTGTAACGCTTCCGCCTTCTGGCACTGTGATTTGTACGGGATCTGAAGTTTGCGAAAAGTAAGCGATCGAATTTGAATCGATCTTGGTCCAACTTGACGCGTAACTACTCGTAGCCAAAGCCGCGACCTCCGGACTGATGCAGATAGACTGCCTCCAAACCGTGAAGTTGCCCGTCAATTGCAGGATCACGAAGATCACGATGATTGCCAGTCCGGCGATCTGGATTAACTTGTCTCCAGACGTGTCTTCACGACTCTGCGTAGACCATGCGCGCGACGCTGAATATGAGCTCATCTTTTCTCCCTCTACTAGATTTGTTTTTCAACCGTGACGGTCGATATTTTCTCCCCATTGAGAGCTTAATGCTCTTACCGATGCCTTTTCAAAGAACTAGTTGTTTGATCCCTAAGAGAACTTCGATTGAACAAGCATGCAAAAGCTATGCCAGCCTCAAAGCTCTATGGGTAAACAAGGTCTAAATCGTATCAAAAATGACTAGCCTTGTCAAGACTATAGGGTTATCTAGGTTCCGATCTTAAATTCAATTACGTCGCCGTCTTTCACAATGTAGTCTCGTCCTTCAAGCCTTGCTTTCCCCGCTTCCCTGCTTCCTTTCCACCCAGCATGCGAAACAAAATCTGAAAACTTTACTGCTTCTGCTTTTATAAATTTCTGCATAAAATCAGTATGGATTTCTCCGGCCGCAGTGAGCGAGGTGGAACCGAGTCGAACTGTCCAGGCTCGAACTTCTTTAACTCCCGCCGTCAAGAAGGAAATTAAACCCAGCTCTTCATAGGCTTTTTGAATTAGTCTTTCAAGTCCTGAAAATTCCAATCCGAGATCTTTGAGGTATTCTTTTTGCTCTTCCTCGGACAATCCTGCGAGTTCTGATTCAATTTTGGCAGAAATTACAATGATTCGATTTTCCTGAATATTCAACATATTTGCGTATGTTTGAGTAATTTTTTTTATCGAGTTAGGATTATATTCATTTTCTGAAACATTCAAAACAATGAGCTCTGGTTTTTTGGCAATTTCTCCTCCTTTTTCCAAATCTGCGAGCTCTAGCTCTGTTCTTACCACTTTATAATCGTTCAGAGGATCAACGCTTCCCTCTTTTACTACATTTGGATCCTCAAATGCCCGGACGACATGGGCAATTACCGAAACTTCTCGTATGTGAGAAAGAAATTTATTTCCAAGTCCCGCTCCTTCATTTGCCCCCTTAACAAGCCCCGCAATATCTATGAAGTTTACCGTCGCCGGTTTGATCGGGGGCAAATCCGACATCTTCTCCTCAGTCTTCGTAATTTCGGCAAGTTTTTCCAAACGTTCATCTGGAACAGGAACTACGCCGACATTCGGCTCAATTGTCGCAAAGGGATAATTCGCAACGAGAGCTTGTTGTTTTTTAAGCAGCGCATTAAACAGCGTACTTTTACCTACGTTTGGTAAACCTACAATTCCAACTCCTAATTGCATCGCTCTATTCTATCTTAATTGAAGCAGGTATTAAAGTGAAAATATTGAGTCAAAGAGTGTCTGAGGTGTAAAATTAAGGAATGAGCCCAGAAAATACAACTGGAACAGAGGAAAACAACAGAGATACTTTTCTATCGACAGTCGAAGCCGACTTGGTATCGCATGCCAATTTTTGGCAAAGTGACTTAGAAAAAGCAACTAAAGAAGGGGAAGGATTAGAAGATGTTGCTCAACAGTGGAGAGTTGAAACAGGAAAGACTGTTGATGAAATTTTAGCTGAGATAAGAACAATAGCTAAAAGCAGAATGCCGGCAAGCATTGTAATTTCAGGCACTGGAGAAGATTGGGCATACTTTTTGAAAAGATATTTTGGGAAAAGAC
>Ga0075765_110_pt1 | contig 12296 bp, 12 predicted proteins | sample RifGroC1_FD_67859 | JGI IMG/M metagenome (GOLD analysis project Ga0075765, IMG submission 67859) | Microgenomates bacterium GW2011_GWC1_38_14 | reverse complement strand
AAACTACTTTTATTACATTGATCTTGCTCAATATGAATGCGCAGAATCAGTCAATGGAAAAGCGATTTTGGTAAACGTCAGAAAAACCTTCAGTGAAGCCTCCAAAACAATTACTGCTCTTTAGCTTGTTTGATGTCTTCTAATTTCCACGCGGCGAAGTCACATTTTGGATAGTTTGAGCAGCCGTAGAACTTGCGGCCGCGTCTGGTTTTCTTAATTACTATTTTTCCCCCGTCTTTGGGACAAATTAGATTTGTTTCTTCGACAAGTGGCGCTGTGTATTTACACTCCGGGAAAGTTGAACAGGATTTAAATTTCCCAAACCGCCCGCTTCTAATTACTACTTTTCCTTTTTTACATAAGGGGCACGTTTCCCCAGTCTCTTCGACTGCAATTTTTACTCTTTCCGCTTTCTGAACCTTCTCCAAATCCTCTTCAAAAGGAGTGTAAAACTCTTTAATTACAGGCTCCCATTTCTTTTTACCTTGTGCCACTTCATCTAGCTCATCTTCCATACTTGCCGTAAACGGGATATCATCTACCTCCGAAAAGTTTGCCACTAGAAAATCATTCACAGCAAAACCCACCGCAGTTGGAACAATTCGTGCTTCTAATCGCTCTACATAACCTCTTTCTTCAATTACTGAAATGATCGTCGCATAAGTTGACGGTCTTCCAATTCCTTCCTCCTCAAGACTTTTAATAATCGATGCGTCATTATAGCGCGGCGGCGGAAGAGTTTCATGAAATTCTAATGAGGCTGAAACAAAATTCAGTTTCTCCGCGGACTTAAATTCCGGCAATCTTTTATCTTCAAGCGCCCAGGGGTTAATCTTCAAAAATCCTTCAAAAAGAAGTACCGAACCATTTGTTTTAAGAGTATAATTTCCTTTTGAAACGTCAACCATAACTGTTGTTGACTCTTTTGTTGGCCTTATTGATTCGTGAGCCTCCTGAGCATTTTTTGAGCTGTTTTTATAAAATCTGGGTTTATCGGGAAGATATTTATCTCCGTACTCTGCTTTTACAAATGCAGTCATTTGGCGCCTCGCCCCGTCAGAAATTGAAAAAGAGTCGGTTCGATGGTATGTAATAAATCCTTCTTCGTAGAGTTTTTGCGCGAGCTGCATCGTCCTTTTTCCCGATAGCCCCATTCTTCGCGCACCGTCCTGCTGAAGAGTTGAGGTGGTATAGGGGGGCGGAGGAGTTCTTTTGCTTTCCTTTTTTGCTACATCCGAAACAACAAACTCTTTAGTTTTGAGGTTATCCTCAATTTCTTTAGCCCGCTTTTCACTATCAATAACTGTTTTCGCAAATTTATATTCCCCATCATAAAGTTTAAGTTTTTCCGAAATTTCAATCTTTTCTCCTTTTATTTCAAAAAGTTCAAATGGAGTTTCAACTTCGCCTTTTTTTAAACTAACTACAATAGTCCAGTAGTGCTCTTTTTTAAATTTTTCAATCTCCCGCTCTCGTTCGACTATCAAGCGAAGCGCAACCGATTGTACGCGGCCCGCCGATAAGCCCCGTCTGACTTTTTGCCACAAAACAGGCGAAAGTTTGTAACCGACGAGTCGGTCCAAAACTCGGCGAGCAGTTTGCGCATCTACTAAATTCTCATCTATTTTTCTTGGATTATTTAGCGCTTCCTCAATCGCTTCTTTCGTAATTTCATGAAAAACAATCCGCTCATATTTTCCCTTTCCTAAGATTTCTGCGATGTGTGCGGCAATCGCTTCTCCTTCGCGGTCCAAATCTGTGGCCAAAATTATGCGATCCGCATTTTTTCCTTCTCTTTTTATTTCGGCAATCGATCTTTTCTTCGAAGGCATCAACTCGTATTGAGGTTCAAAGTTTTTTTCGATGTCTACTCCAAGTTTTGATTTAGGCAAATCTTTTATATGCCCCATTGAAGCTAAAATCGTGTAGTCCGATCCCAAAAACCTACCAATAGTTCGGGCTTTCGTGGGACTTTCAACAATAACAAGGCTTTTCATAATCTTTCTGATAATAGATTAAAGAATAGCACAGTTGTCAAGTAATCAATTTGATAATGAGTAACTACCGCCAGAGTTTTTGAGGAGGCCTTTGACTTCCATAAAAGAAAGAATTGTGCCGAGTTTGGCGCTATCAATTTTAAGTTTCCGGACTATTTCATCAAACTGCAAGCTCTCGTTCTCCAAAACCCGAACAATCCTCATTTCATCTTTCGACAAATTTGCAAACTTTTGACTTTCACTTTTGACTTTTGATTTTTGAATTTTGAATTCTCTCAACACGTCGTCCGGCGTTACGACTAGTTTCGCTCCTTTTTCAATTAGCTTTAGAGGCGCTGCGGACAATTGGGACGTGATTGGTCCCGGCACTGCAAAGACTTTGCGATTAAACTCCAAGCCGAAATTTGCTGTAATTAAGCTCCCAGAATCGCTTGCCCCCTCTGTTACCAAAACCCCCAGAGAAATCCCGGCAATTATTCGATTTCGCGAGGGAAAACTGCCGACGCTTGGGGTCTCCCCTGGCGCAAATTCCGAAATTATCGCACCGCCGCTATCAACTATTTTCCGGTAAATATGCTCATTTTCTCTAGGATAAGGCAAATCTACCCCATTTCCTAAAACCGCAATAGTTGATCCGCCGACTTCGAGTGCTGATAAATGGGCTATTCCATCAACCCCAATCGCCATACCGGAAGTTATGGTTAATCCCGATGAGGCGAGGTCTGCGGCAAACATTTTAGTGATTGTCGCGCCATAAACCGTTATTTTTCGAGTACCGACAATTGAAATAGAGTTAGTTTTAAGTAAACCTGTATTTCCTCTTACAAATAAAACAATTGGGGGGTTTGGAATTTCTTTAAGAAGTGCCGGATACTTATCGTCTATCAAACTGACAAAAGAAATTTTTTGTTTCTTAAGTTTTTTTAGATAGTTTTCAATGTCAAACTTTTCCCTAAATTCTAAAAATTTTGAGGTTAAGACCGGTTTCAAGATCTGCTCAAGCTCTGTTTGCTCCGCTTCCCAAGCCTCCTCAGCCGATCCAAAAGCTTTTCTTAGTTTTTCAAACTTTATCGGACCGACTCCCGGGGCATTAGAAAACGCCAAATAGTATTCACTTTCGTTCATTTGTAAACCATTCTGTCAGAATTTCTTTGGCAATAGGCGCCGCAACATTTGATCCCTCGCCCGAAGTTTCGGCAAGAACCGTTAGGACAATTTGCGGATTATGGGCAGCTTTGGATTTTTAACTTTAAAGTCAAATAGCGGCCATGCCACTCCCCCTGTCGAACAAGACTCTACCATGCCCTGCGTAATCAACGAGTGGGTTTTGGCATCTATTAAATTACGACTCTCAACTTTTCTTCCCATATTTTTTAATAAGTGGGGTCTATACATTGTTCCTCCGTTTGCGATAACTTGTGTCCATGCGTTGACCTCTAAGGGAGTAGTTAAAAGGAACCCTTGCCCGATTCCATAATGATAAGTGTCTCCCAAATACCACTGCTCCCCTATGTTTCGAAGTTTCCATTCTGGCGTTGGAACGATTCCTTTTGCCTCCCCTTCTAAGTCTATTCCCAAAGTTTTTCCAAGTCCTATTTTTTCGGCCATGGCAGAGATCGCCTCTACTCCTATTTTTTCGGCCAATTTGTAAAAGAAAATGTCGTTTGAACGCTTTATACCCTTTACTACGTTGACTTCTCCGTCGGTTTTTCCATAACCAGTGAAAAACCAGTTAGAGAAAGAGAATTCGCCGACTCGAATTACGCCTGTGTCTGTAATGCTATAACTTTCGTCTATTATTTTATTTGTAAGTCCTGATGCAGCAACAACTAATTTAAAAGTGGATCCTGGCGGGTAAAGACCTGATATAGATCGGTTCAAAAGCGGTTGATTTGTCGAGTCTGAAAGTATTTGATCCAAGTTTTGATATGAGCTTTCACTCGAAGTTTTATAACCGTCCCCCATTGTAAAAAGATTCGGATCAAAAGAAGGTTTTGAAATAATTGTTAAAACTTCTCCTTCGGGAGTTGTCGCAATTACTGCTCCCTTTTTTACTTTGTTTAATGCTTTATAAGCTTTTTCTTGGAGAGCTAAATCGACTGTTAGGTTAATATTTCTTCCTGAGATAGGATCGCTTTTCCCTAGTTTTCGAATTTCTTCTCCTGTGTTATTAATTTCAATTAGCTCCCTACCATCAATACCCCGAAGGAAATTTTCATATTCTTTTTCAATACCAAATTTTCCTATTAAATCTCCCCCCAAGTAACCTGAGTAGGATGGATTTTTAAGTTCCTGGGGGTCAATTTGCCCAATGTAGCCTAAAACGTGAGCTAGGCTCTCTTTATAGGGATAAAAACGAAGACTGTCGATTTCAAGCCCCTTTTCCCCTTTTGCAATTTCCGCTAAAGCCTCTTCTTTGGAAAGAAGTTTTGTTTTCCCCGAAATAACCTTTCTGAAACCTGGAACATTTCTAACAAGAACTTGCCCCCATCTATCGGTTACCACGCCTCGGGGTGCGTGAATAATTACTGTTTTTACCCTATTGCTATTTGCAAGATTTCTAAAATAACGCCCCTCAATTATTTGCAGACTAAAAAGCCTAAATATTAAAACCCCGCAGAAAATTATAAGGATCGCAAGAAGAACCCTCGGCCTATTTCCGGCATTTCTTAAAAAATCGCTGGGCGCTCTCCTTCTATTTATTTTCTCCGTGGTTATAAAATCGGGAAAGGCAATTCCTATTTTTGCCATTTTGCTACTTAATAACTTATCACATCGGCATCTTTTTTAATAGGAAAATATCTATATAAAATATAGGACAAAAGTGAACAAAGGAGTGCCGAAAAGACTGGATTATCGTATTTGAAAATAAAAGCATAAAGAAATGCGCCAAAGAAAGTAAAAAGGATAACTCCAAAATGCCCTTTAATTTCAAATTTAGACTGATAAAGATGGATTAGTAAAAAATAAGATAGAAAAAAAATACTAGTGATTCCTAGTGTTGTTCTTAAAGATAGTATGTCCAGAATTATTCCAATAATAAAAATAATTATAAAAGTAGAGTTTGAAGGTTTTTTTAGGGATAAGAAGAAAAGAAAAACAAAGGTTAAGGGAATTTCGATAAGAGTGCTCTCCAAAAAAGCTAAAGAAATTGCAATTAAAGAAATGAGTAACATTTTTACCTTATTTTACAAAAAAGGGTTGATATGCTGGCAAAATTAATAAGAGGTTTTACCTTAGCTCGCTGAAATAACGAACTTTCTTTTTTATCTATTGACTCTATTTTTCCGATAATTAAATTTGCCGGCATTCCATTACCATTTTCCAAAGCGTCCCCTTTTGTAACAACAGTCTGCCCTACTTTTAGTTGGTCTGAAAGAAGAATATTTTCAAAAACTAGACTATCCCTACCTTCTCCCGTCACAACCCCTTGAGCCTCACGCTCTGAACTTTCTTCAGGGACTGTTTTAGCTGTGAGTTTAATTGTGCCGGAAATTAGGCTTATTTTTGCAATATTTTCAGAAACTTTTGAAACTACTCCTAATAAATTGGGGCCAGAAACGCAAGCATTACCTTCTGCTATCCCACTCTTTTGACCTTTGTCGATAATAAAAGCGGTAGGAAAGGATAGGCCTGGAATAAAATTTGGGCTTCCGATTATTGAAGCTGGAATAATTGTATCTGGAGGTGGATAGCCCGCCTCAAACTGATCTCTTAAGGCACGGTTTTCCAAGACTAACTTTTCTTGTTCGACCAGTTTTGCTCTTAAATTATTATTTTCTAAAACAAGTTTTTGATAGGCCGTATTTTGACTCTCTGCAAAAATCTTTGAAATAAGGCTAAACTCAAATTTCCGGATAGGGTTTGTCAGAACTTCTAAAAGAAGTCTCAGATCTTTTCCTACAAAAGTAGACGAAAAAAGTATTAAAAGAAGAGAAACGAGTATTAAACCTATTCCTAAAGCCGGAATGTTCCTTTTGCCGCTCATTTTCTAATTTTAACATAAAGCTAAAAAAGTGATTATAGAAAACGCTATGGGCTTGTTTTATTGGACGACTAGGAATATAATATCTCCCTTAAAGCATGGATAAATCCAAAAACGAACAGAAAAAGAAAAAGTTACTAAAAGAAATTGAAAAGCTAGATAAATTTCTGGCTTTTTTAGACAAACAAAGCCCAAAAAAAGGGAAAAATGGCAAGAATTAACACAGAAACAGAGGCAAGATTTGTTGACGAATTAAGAGGGTTACAAACTCCTTTTTCTTCGCGCGCCGAAGCAGCTGAAGCATTTGAAACAAATGGTGCCGAGCATCTTTCAGTTGACGAATTGGAAAGAGTAAAGCTTGAAAAAATCCTTCAGGTTTTGAGACATCCTGTTTTAGATCATCTTATTGATAAAGGACAAATTACTTTCGCAATGATTAAGCCTCATGCAGATGAAGGTAAAGGGTTATCAAATAATGACGATGAGGCAGCAATGGGGCTTATACGAGAAATTGGAGAAGAAAGAGCAGTATTTCAGCTACCTTTCAAATTTACTAAACGAGATGTCGAAAGGTTTTACGGGCCGCATAAAAACGAGTTCGAGGCAAGAAAGGTTAAAAAACCAACAGATAACGAACGGACAGTCTGGGATCAAATTATGCATTATTATCCTTCAGGACCTGTGACTTTTCTTTTAGTTTACGTCCCAGAAGGAAGTGCAGTTGAATGGTTAACAGATATTACAGGTCCAACACTTCCCAAAAAAGAGGATCCTGACAGCATTAGAAAAAGACACGGAGCAAAACTTCCCAACAACTACGTCCATCGCTCTTCGAGTATTCCAGAGGTAAAAAGAGAAGTTGATGTTTTGGCAAATATAATTGAGAAATCAATAGCAGGGCGCACACTCTGACAATTAAATTAAAATCATTTTATCCTTTAAATAAATGTTTGTTGTATAATTCGCACCCATATGGCAGGAAGAGTCGAAGATATAGAAAGTCATTCGCAGATAGATGGTACTCTCCCCAACCAACCTTTTAGCGAAGAGGAGCTAAAAACAATGGGCGTCCTAGATCCCTCCGATACGCTATTTGCAATTTCTATTTTTCTGGGTTCACAAAGAGGAGGAGCAGAAACTTTTATAGAAGGCTATTCCGTTACCTTTCAAAACCCTTCTGGCGAGATTTCGGAAATAAAATTCCTAAGAAAATCTATTGTCACATTTGGCGATATCGATCAAAAAATTAGATCAAGAGAAGAAAAACGAAGATATTTGTCAGAAAGAGGTATAAGAGTGCCCCGTTTTTTTGGCACAAAAAGCGGAGATATATTTGAAGAATTTATAGAAAGCCCAGTTGATGTTTCCTCAATAGTCCGCTCCATTGATTCCAACGGCCAAATGAATGAGGATTTGATTGGGCAGCTATCTAAAATCGCTTCAGTACTAGATGGAGAGGGGTTCAGACCAGTTTCTCCTGGTTTTTTGGGAGATCTCGTCTTTGATGGAAAAGTTTTTTATTTTGTTGATTTTGGTTCAGACTTAGGGCCCCCGAATCCTTCACAACCAAATTCTGTTTCAATAAACTTTCTACTTGGTGCATTCCATAATCCCAAAGTCCGAGAATTATTATTGAAAGACTATCAAGCGGAATTATAGTTATTTGAGGCCGCCGATTACTTTTACGCGATCAAGGAGCCTGTCATTTAACAAAACTTTCCCCGCTCCCCTGACTACGCTTGTCATTGGATCTTCAGCCATAACTACAGGAATATGTGTTCTTTCGGCTATCAATTGATCAAATCCAGCTAACTGGGAGGCTCCTCCGGTCAAAAGTATTCCCCCTTCTAAAATATCTGAAGTCAATTCCGGCGGTGCTTCTTCTAGGGTATCTGAAATAGCGTCGATTATTTTAGCAATAACTGGAGCTAAGGCCTCTCTTATTTCAATTTCTGTGACTTTTAAGCTTTTTGGTAAACCCGTTTCAATATCGCGTCCTCTTACTATCATCATTTTTTCACCCTTAACTGTCTGATCTTTTGCACCTTTATTTTTAGTTTTTCCTTCATAAGCACTGCCGATTTTTATTTTTATATCCTCCACTGTTGGTTCGCCAAGAAGCACTCCATGTCGAAGTCTAATGTAGTGCATAATTGCCTGATCCATCTCATCTCCTGCGATTTTAAGTGATTTTGAAACAACAATGCCTCCCAATGAAATCACTGCAATTTCGCTAGTTCCCCCACCTATATCTACTACCATTTTGCCGGTCGGCTGAAAAATAGAAAGGCCCTCTCCTATTGCTGCTGCCATAGGCTCTTCTATTAAATATGCTTCCCGAGCTCCCGCGGAAAGAGCCGCTTCCCAAACTGCCCTTCTTTCAACTTCAGTAACCGATGACGGAATGCCGATGACCACTTTAGGCCGCGAAAGCGTTAGGGGTAAAATTTTTCCGACCCTATGGATATCTCTTATAAATGTTTTAATCATAGAGGAGGTCGCGTCAAAGTCTGAAATTACTCCCCCTCGAAGAGGACGAATAGTAATTATTGTTTCGGGCGTTTTTCCAAGCATTTTTTTAGCTTCCCCTCCAAGCGCGATCAACTTTTTTGTTTTTTTGTGGATTGCAACAACTGATGGCTCTCTAATTACTATTCCTTTCTCTCTGACCCAAACAAGAGTATTTGCAGTACCCAAATCAATTCCCAAGTCGTAAGAAAAAAAACTTAAGAATTTAGCAAACATAATTTTTTTATTCTATCACCAAAAATTGAAATTTGAAAATTTAATTGCTAAACTTAGAAGATTAATGTCAGAAAAACTTTCCTCGATTTCTCTTCGCGCCATTGAAATTCTTTTTTATGCTCTCTTTTTCTCAGTTCCTCTAGTTTTTGCCGGCAACACTTCAGAGCTTTTTGAATTTAACAAAATGTGGATCACTTTTGCTATTACAATTGCCATCGCATTTTTCTGGACAGTACGAATTATTGCGGAAAAAAGCTTAGTTATTAAAAGAACCCCTCTTGATATACCAATTGCACTCTTTGTTTTGGCGCAAATTGCATCAACCGTCATTTCTTTGGACCCTCATACTTCCCTTTGGGGATATTATTCCCGCTTTAACGGAGGCCTCTTGTCTATACTTTGCTATGTTTTTCTCTACTACGCTTTTGTCAGCAATTTAAACTCGGCAAAGATTGTTAAAAACATTTTTTTAGTTTCACTGACCAGCGCTTTTATAGTGGTTCTCTGGGCTCTTCCCTCGCATTTTGGCAAAGATCCGACCTGTCTTATTTTTAGAGGAGCTTTTGATGTTTCATGCTGGACAGCAGATTTTCAGCCGAAGGTCAGGATTTTTGGAACTCTAGGACAACCCGCCTGGCTTGCAGCCTACCTCGTACTTTTAATCCCAATTTCTCTTGCTTTTTCGATTCTTTATAAGAAGGACGAGTTAAAACGGTCTTTAAAATCAATAATTTTTCTCACTCTTAGCTCACTTATGTTTCTTTCTTTCCTTTACACAAGAACTCGCTCCGCTGTTTTAGCGCTAGGAGTTGGCTTAATATTTTTCTTCGGAGCGCTAATACTTTTTGATAAACCAAGCAAGAAAAACTTTGTAAAAGATCTTCTCAAAAAACAAAAAATAGTTGTTTTATCGATAATTATTTTTGCGATAATTGGTTTTTTTGCAGAAATTCCACTGTCTCCTTTTGACAAATTTTCATTTAATAATCTTAAAAACTACGTACAAAAGGTAAAAGTTACACAAAACCCCCAAAGAGAAACAGTGCATCAGACTCAACTCGGAGGGACAGATTCCGGTAAAATCAGGCTTATCGTATGGCGTGGAGCCATAGACGTATGGAAGAATAATCCTATTTTTGGTACGGGAGTCGAAACTTTTGCTTATGCCTACTATAAATATAGACCAATTGAGCATAATCTAACTTCTGAATGGAACTTCCTTTATAACAAAGCACATAACGAATACCTAAACTATTTAGCGACCACTGGAGTATTTGGACTTTTGTCTTATCTTTCATTCATTGCATTTTTTCTCTTTATATTTCTGGCAACTATATTTAAAACAAAAAACAAACTATCAGCTGTTCTACTGGCAAAAACTGGGGTTGTCATGTCTAAAGAAAGCCAAACTTTGGCAAAAGACCCGCTAATCCTTTCTCTAGTAGCCGGATTTATAACAATTTTAATTACAAATTTCTTTGGTTTTTCAGTAGTCATAATGAACATATATCTTTTTCTTATTCCCCTCTTTGTATTGATTTTAATGGATGTTTTAGATGACAAAAGCTTAGGTTTCAAATTGGGAAAAGTCGGAGAAATTGGTTTCTTTGGTTGGAGTCTAATTTCTCTCTCATTTTTAGTCACTGCCTATCTTCTTTTCTTTCTTTTCAACTTCTGGAGGGCTGATGTTTTATATGCATTAGGAAATAATTATTCAAAATCGGGAGAATACCAACAGGCCTACTCCCTTCTTCGAAGTGCCGTAAGTATTCATTCTGAACCTGTCTTTCAAGATGAAGTATCAACTAACGATGCGTCTTTCGCCTTAGCAATAGCCTATTCTTCTCAAGGAAAAAATGCCACAGAGTCTGCTCAAATAATTAGTCAATTAGCCGCTGAGAGTTCATCTATTAACGACAGTCTTACAAATAGCCATCCTAATAATATCTTGTTTTGGAAATCGAGAGTCAGAATTTTTTATAATCTTGCCCAGATTGATAATTCCTATCTTTCAAAAGCGCTCGTTGCTATGAAAAGAGTTTACGAACTTGGAGGAAATGAAGCTTCAATTGCTTACAATTTGGGAGTTTTATATGGACAGAGTGGAGACAGTAAAAAAGCGGTTGAAATACTTAAAAAAACTGTAGCCCTAAAACCCGACTATAGAGACGCACACTATGCGCTGGGACTTTTTTATAATGATATCGGAGAAAAAGAAAAAGCAATTTATGAAATGGAATATATTTTGAGCCATTTTTCAAAAGATGATGAGCAAGCGAAACAATCTTTATCTGCCTGGAAAGAGAAATGATGGCAATTATTCAGGCACCAAATAAAGTCCTTTCAACCTCTGCCAAAAAATACCCCTTAGGGAAGTACGTTCGCTCAGACAAAAATTTGGCAAAACTATTATCGGACATGGAAACCGCGCTAACTCTGGCGCGCGACCCAAAAGGGGTAGGCTTGGCTGCTCCTCAAATAGGCGTTCCCTACTCTCTTTTTATTGTAAAACCAACAGAGAAATCTAAAATAGTTGTTTTTATAAATCCGGAAATACTAGCGACTAGCGATAAGCCAGGCGCAAGAAGCAAGAAGCAAGAAGCCAAAAGCAAACAGCCCAAGCGCTTGGAGGGCTGTCTTTCTCTTCTTAATATTTGGGGAGAGGTAAAAAGGCCGGAAACCCTCACTCTTTCCTATTATGATGAATTGGGCGTGAAGCATACTAAGAAGTTTAAAGGTTTTATGGCGACAATTATTGCCCATGAGGTTGACCATTTGCATGGAATTCTTTTTCCGCGGCGGGTTTTAGAACAAAAGGGACAACTTTATAAATCTCATAAAAACGCAAAAGACGAAGACGTATTCGACCCAATTGAAGTTTGACAAGAAAAGATTAACCTGTCCTAATTAAAGAGTGGATATTCAAGAAACTTCAGAAATCGCGCACACAATACCGCCCGCGCCAACTCCGCCTTCTCCTGATAAACCAGTTGTTGAGGATCCTGTAAGATTTATGAATGATTTTGAAGCAAGCGATTATTTCAAGACTGCCTACGATAAGTTTTTTGAAGGAAAAAAACTCGCCCCAGACGTCACGGATCAGGAAAAATATAACGCATTCGCAGAAAATGAAGTTGCAAAACTTGCCCTTTTGGATTTTGCAGAAAAAGAAGAAACTTATGTTTACAATCCTTCTTTTTTCCCTCAGGAAGTCAGACAAAAACTCAACGACTATATTGAGCAAACAAGAGATCTTGCTAAAATGATGCGAGGAGCGACACGCGACGAAATTATTTCAACCGATTTGATGCGATCTATCTACCATGATAAAGCCGCATATGCTTTAAGAGATGCAGGCCTTGTCGGGTCTTATAGGCTTGGAAAGGCTTTTGCCAGACTCGTGCTCATTTCGCGAGGTCTTGATAACTTTGAAACTTCACGAGTTAGCGATTTGGAAAGAATGAAAAGATTCATCGGAGTTGCCTAATTGCTATAATATCCTCAATGAAAGTTGTTTTTTTTGGAACTCCGAGTTTCGTTGATCCGGTTTTAAAAGCTCTTCAAACAAA
>Ga0075765_101_pt1 | contig 34221 bp, 32 predicted proteins | sample RifGroC1_FD_67859 | JGI IMG/M metagenome (GOLD analysis project Ga0075765, IMG submission 67859) | Microgenomates bacterium GW2011_GWC1_38_14 | reverse complement strand
CTATTCTTGCCCTCAATAAATACTTACTTTGTAGGAGATGATTTTACTTGGCTTCGCTGGATTGCGGATTGTCAAAATAACTGTTCGGCTCTAACTTCATTTGCTAACTACTTTACATCTTCCGATGGATTTTTCTATAGACCTGGAACAAAAATTTACTTTTATCTCATGTATCATAATTTCTGGCTAAACCAGGTCCTCTATCATTTAGTTTCAATTTCACTTCACTTTCTTATCTCAGTTTTAGTTTTCCTGCTTGCTCTAAAAGTGTTTAAAAATAAATTACTTTCTTTAGCATCTGGCTTCGTATTTTTAATTTTAAGCGGTTCTACCGAGGCAGTCCTTTGGATTTCATCTACAGGATTTCTTTTTACTACAGCTTTTGGTCTTACCTCTCTTTTACTCTTCATCTTCTGGGAAGAAACAAAAAAGAAATACCTGCTTATTCTGTCTCTTATTACTTTGTTTCTCTCTTTATTGTTTCAGGAACAAGGGATCGTTTTCGGAGTTTTCATAGTTTTATATTCAATAATTTCCCATAATAATTTTTCGATAAGGTCAATTTTAAAAAGGCGAGACTATCTTTTACTTTTTATTCCAGAAATCATTTATTTACTTATGAGATTTAGCGCCAATAGTCATTGGTTCTCAGGAGACTATAGCTATAACCTAATTAAACTTCCCTTTAATTTTGTCGGTAATATTTTGGGATATCTATCTTTGGCGCTTTTTGGTACATTTTCTCTTTCTCTGTTTGAAAAAATTCGCGAGTTTTCAAGAGAACACGTCCTCGAAGTTGGCCTTATAATTTTGGTTTTGACGATTATTGCATTTTACTCATACAGATTTGTTAAGAATTTATTCAATAAAGAAGAGATGAGAATACTCATTCTAGGCTTTGCTTTGTTTCTGGTTTCTCTTTTGCCATTTTTGGGGCTAGGCAATATAACATCGAGATACAGCTATCTTTCGTCAATAGGCATAGTCTTCATAATTGTTATGTTATCTCAGAAGATTTATTCCTTATTGAGAATAAGCGGAAAACAAATAGCTGTTCTCGTAACAACACTGATGGCCTCGATTTTTATTTTATTTCATATAATTCAAGTTCAACAAGCTTATTTTGAATGGAACGATGCTGGAAATAAAACTAAAAATTTCTTTATTTCACTCGAAGCTACTTATAAAAATTATTGGTCACGTCCGGACATGGAACTCCATTTCGTAAATGTCCCAATAAAACTTGGAGAAGCCTGGATTTTCCCTGTGGGGCTTAGGGATGCAGCCTGGTTCGCGTTTAAAAACGAAAATGTAAGGGTTTTTGAACATTCGAGTATAGTTTCGGCAAAAGCATCAATTGGACTATACCCCGAGTCTCCACCTGCAAGCATTCTTCTTTTCCTCCAAGACGGAAGCGTTAAAGAAGTTTATAAAAATAATAAATTTGCTGATTAAAAATGAATAAAAGGATTACATTAACTCTTTTCTTGGTTATTTTAGTTTTGTCCGTTGCAGTCAGATTTTATAAATTTACAAATCCGATTGCAGATTGGCACGCATGGCGTCAGGCCGATACTTCATCAGTTTCTAGAACATTTGTAGAAGAGGGAATCGATCTCCTGCATCCCAGATACCATGATCTTTCAAACGTTCCGTCAGGCAAGGATAACCCACAAGGCTATAGATTTGTTGAGTTCCCGATTTATAATTTTTTCCAAGCGATTCTTTATAAATCTTTAAGATTGTTCACTCTTGAAGAATGGGGAAGACTAATAACAATTTTTTCATCAACAGTTTCCGCAGTGTTTATATTTCTTATTGTACAAAAACGTCAGAGCAGGCTTGCAGCCCTAATTGCTTCTTTTTTCTTCTGCTTTCTTCCCTTTAATGTTTATTTTGGTCGGACTATTTTACCCGATCCTTCAATGGTTGCGGCGAGTCTGGGAGGAATTTATTTTTTTGATTTATGGGCAAGTAAAAAATCGATTATTTATTACTTATTATCAATTATTTTAGTAGCCCTCGCTCTTCTTCTCAAACCGTTTGCTCTTTTCTTCTTTCTTCCAATTATTTATATTGCTTACGAAGGCTTCGGCTTATCTTTTTTAAAAAATTGGAGACTTTATCTTTTTGCAGGTCTTTCCATAACTCCTCTAATTCTTTGGAGGCTTTGGATGATGCAGTATCCCGAGGGTATTCCTTTCACCGGTTGGTTATTCAACTTTCCGCCCATAAGGTTTAAGGGCGCATTTTTTTACTGGCTTTTTGCAGATAGAATTGCAAGACTGATCCTGGGTTTTTGGGGTATAGTAATTTTCGCATTTGGCTTTTTTGTTAGAAGTAAGAATATTCTATTTTTTCTTTCTTTTGTTTTATCCTCCTTAATCTATCTTACTGTTATTGCATCAGGTAACGTCAGGCACGACTATTATCAAATTCTTATCGTTCCGACAGTCGCCATTTTTATGGGACTTGGTGGAGAATTTTTACTAAGTCAGGCAAAAAGTTTTGGAAAAAGGAATGAAGGAATAATTTTATTTATAACTTCTCTTACCTTCTCAATGATTTTTGGCTGGTATTTTGTAAGAGATTTTTACAATATTAATAATCCACCTCTTTTAAGAGCGGGGGCAGCAGTTGATAAATTAATACCCAAAGACGCTAAGATTGTAGCCAATTTGGAAGGAGACACTACTCTTTTATATGCAACTAAAAGGAAAGGCTGGGCAAGCTATCAGTCCAGTATGGAAGACTTAATTAAAATGGGAGCAGACTATATGCTAATAGTCAATCCAAAGAGTTTTGATTACTCCTATCAGAAGACATATAAAGTCGTTGAGTCCAAGCCCGAATTTATTCTTTTTAATCTTAGAGAAGTCAGCAAATGAAAATCTTAATGGTTTCTTCTTTTCTGCCCTATCCTCTTTTATCTGGCGGGAACGTAAGACTGTTTAATCTCTTAAAGTATCTTAAAAAAGATAACGATATTACTTTAATTTGTGAGAAAAGACCATATCAGACAGCTTCTGATGTCGAAAAAGTAGAAAATGTAGTTTCAAAAGTTCTAACAGTAGACCGAAAAAAACAATGGACTGTCGCAAACATACTAAAATCACTTTTTTCAACAAAGGCGTTTCTTGTTATCGGGCATACAAGTCAAGAAATGAAAAATTTAATAAGCGATGAATTAAATCGAGAAAAATATAACCTTATTCATATTGAAACTTCTTATGTTTTTCAAAATTTACCCGACACTAGAATCCCAAAGTTATTAACTGAGCATAACTTAGAATATTTAATTTATAAACGCTATGCAGATAGGAAAAGCATTTTAATAAGGCCTTTTCTTTATTTTGATATTTTTAAACTTAAAAAAAACGAAGAGAATTTTTGGAGAAAAGCCACCAGAGTTGCTGTTGTTTCAGAAAAAGATAAGGAATCTATAGGAAGAGAAAACACTGTTGTCATCCCCAATGGAGCCGATATAGAAAAATTTAATTTAAAAAAAATAAATAATCCCAAAACCTTGAAGCTCTTATATATGGGTGACTTTACTTATATACAAAATCAGGACGCGGCTATTTGGTTAATTAAAAAAGTTTGGCCAAGGATTAAGGAGGAGTTTAGTAACACCAATTTATGGATAGTTGGTAAAAGAATTCCTGAAAAAATAAAAGGACTTTCGCCAAAAGGAGTGACTTTTGAGGAAAATGCACCAATTGAAACAGAGAAAATTTTTAGAGAAAGTTTTCTTATGCTAGCTCCAATCCGCGTTGGCGGGGGGACAAGTTTAAAAATACTTGAATCCATGGCTTCAGGAGTTCCTGTTATAACGACTCCTCTTGGAAATGAAGGGATAAGAGCAAAAGATGAACGAGACATCCTTATAGCAGATAGTCCCGATGAATTTTTTAATGAAGTAAAAAATTTACTTTTAGATAAAAATAAATACAATCAGATTTCCAACAATTCAAGAGAATTTATCCAGGAAAACTATGACTGGAAAAGGATTGCCCAGAAGTTAAACAATGTTTACAGGGAGATGGGGAAACATGCCTAAGCTTACAATTTCAATAGTTAATTACAACACGGGAAGTTTTCTTATTGAGTGTTTGGAATCTTTAAGCAAAGTAAAATCCGAAGCTGATTTTGAGGTACATATAGTCGATAATGCTTCACGCGACGGAAGCATTGAAAAAGCAAAAGAAAAGTACCCTGAATTTAAATTTTTAATAAACAAAAAAAACTTAGGATTCGGCAGAGCCCATAATCAAGTTCTAAAAAAAGCAAAAAACCCCTACCTTCTGGTCTTAAACCCAGATTCTATAGTTTTACCAGGTACGCTTTCCTATATGCTTCGCTTCATGGATAAAAACCCATCGGTTGGAGCCTCTACTTGCCGTATAGAAAAAACAGACGGAACCTTGGATATAGCTTCTCATCGTGGATTTCCCACGCCTTTAGCGTCATTTTTATATTTCTTTTTGAAAAACGACAGGCTTTATCATTTAACAAATAGAGATATGTCAAGGGTTCATGAAATCGATGCTATTGTTGGAGCTTTTATGCTAATAAGAAAAACCGTTCTTGAGAAAGTCGGATATTTTGACGAAGATTATTTCTTGTATGCAGAGGACTTAGACCTTTGCTTTAGAATTAAAGAAGCTGGATATAAAATCATGTATATTCCCAATGTTTCAGTAATTCATATAAAAGGCATATCTTCAGGAATTAAAAAACACAGTAGAGCCTCTTCTCTTGCAAAAAAATCAGCAAGACTTAAATCGATAAATTATTTTTATTCGACAATGAAAATTTTCTACAAAAAACATTACGAGAAAAAATACCCCATTATTCTAAATTGGTTGGTCTATTTGGGAATTGACTTAAAACTTATTCTTGCGAAAAGAAAATTAAGCGTATGAGAATTGGAATTGACGCGAGGCTTTGGAATCAAACCGGAGTAGGCCGCTACATAAAGAATTTAATTTTCAATTTAGAACAGATAGATAGGGAAAATGATTATATTTTATTTGCTCGTAAGGAAGATAACTTAACTTCAGAAATTAAAAACTCTAAATTCGAAATTAGAGAAATTGATATCCCTTGGCACAGTTTAGGCGAACAACTTAAATTCCCTAAAATCATAAGTAAAGAGAAAATTGACTTAATGCATTTTACTTACTTTTCTATGCCGATAATTTATAGTGGAAAATACGTTTTAACTGTTCATGATCTTATACTTCACCATTTCTCTACTGGTAGAGCCTCTACAAAACCCTTTCCCATTTTTTATGCCAAACAATTTTTTTATAGAAAAGTTATTGAGAAGTCTGCTAAAAAAGCTTTGTCCATTATTGCTGTGTCTTATACAACAAAATCAGAAATTATAGATCATTTAAAAATTGAACCTAAAAAAATAAAAGTAATTTATGAAGGGGCGGATATAAAAACTGGAGAAAAAACTAAAGACTTAGATTTTCCATATCTTCTATATGTAGGAAATGCATATCCCCATAAAAACCTTGAGGTACTTGTAGAGGCGATGAAAGAACTTGTTCAGCGCAAAGAACAATTAAAATTAATTATGGTTTGCAAAAACGACTATTTCTATAAAAGATTAGTTTCTGGCCTAGATCAGAAGACTCGGGATTTGATTATTCTAAAAGAAAACATTAGCGATAAAGAGCTTTCCGATCTTTACTTTAATGCAAAAGCATTAGTTTTGCCCTCCTTTATGGAAGGGTTTGGTTTGCCAATTCTTGAGGCATTCGCGTCTAGCTGCACAGTAATTGCATCAGACATCTCCGTTTTTAGAGAAATAGGAAAGGGTGCCTTAATTTATTTCGATCCCCAAAATGCTTTAGATTTAAGACAGAAAATTGAATACGTTCTCAGTTTAGAAGATTCTAAAAAAGGCGAACTAAATATTCTAGGAAAAGAAATATTAGACTCGTTTTCCTGGAAGAAAATGGCAAAAGAGACCTTAAAAATTTATGAAAGTAGCCTTAGTCTATGATCGGGTAAATAAATGGGGGGGCGCCGAGAGAGTTCTTCTGGCCCTTAGGCAGCTTTACCCCGATGCGCCACTTTACACTTCGGTCTATAACCCGCAGAATGCATCCTGGGCAAAACAATTTGAAATAAAAACATCCTTTCTTCAGGGCATTTGGGGAGCAAGTACACGAAATGAGCTCTTGGGTACTCTCATGCCAATTGCTTTTGAGACGTTTAGTTTTGATGAGTTTGATCTTGTAATAAGTATCACAAGCGAAGCTGCAAAAGGCATTATCACCAAGCCTGGAACTTGTCATATCAGTTACTTATTGACCCCCACAAGATATCTTTGGAGCGGATATGATGTCTATTTTAGAAATAGAATATTTAGAACTCTTTCATACCCCTTTGTTTCATATCTAAGGAATTGGGATGTCGTTGCTTCGAAAAGACCAGATTATTTTTTTGCAATATCAAAAGAAGTTCAAAATAGAATTAAAAAGTATTATAAAAGGCAGTCAGAGGTTATTTACCCCCCAGTTTTTAGCAAAGAAGATAAAAAAAATGTAGCCGGCAAAAAATATTTTTTATTAGTTTCAAGACTCTCGAAGGCTACTTTTTACAAAAGAGTGGATATGGTAATAGAAGCATTTAACCAAAATAAATTACCCCTTAAAGTTGTTGGAACAGGAAGTTCGCTAAATTTTTTTAAAAAAAGAGCCAGAAGCAATATAGAATTTCTAGGAGAAGTATCTGATGATGCTTTATCAGAGTTATATGAAGGAGCCTATTCTCTTATATTTCCTTCTAACGAAGATTTTGGTCTCGTAGTTGTTGAGGCCATGAGTCACGGAACACCGGTAATCGCATTTAAAGGAGGAGGAGCTTTGGAAACGGTTACCCCCGGCATAACCGGAGAGTTTTTTGATCGACAAGATTCGAACTCTCTAAACCATTTATTGAAAAGCTTTGACTGGACTCGCTATAATGTAAGGACAATAAAGACAAGCGCCCAAAGGTTTTCCTTGCAAACATTTAAAAAAGAATTTGCAAATCTGGTAAACCAAAAAATGTCGGAATATCAAAAAAATTTATGAAGGTTGTAATTTTTGCAGGTGGAGTAGGGACTAGACTCTGGCCGCTTTCAAGGAAGACCACTCCAAAACAATTTGAAAAAATCATTGGAGATGAATCAATGCTCCAGATTGCAGTCCGTAAACTATTCCCCCTTTTTAAATGGGAGGATATTTATATTTCCACCGGAAAAGATTACGAAGATCTTGTAACCAAACAACTTCCAAAGCTTCCAAGGCAAAATATAATTCTTGAACCGGAGATGAGAGATGTTGGTCCTGCAGTAGGACTTATTACTGCGATTTTTAAGAAAAGGTTCCCCGATGAACCCTTTGTCATACTTTGGGGCAGCGATCATTTGGTTAAAGAAGAAAAAGTTTTTAGGAACGCACTATCAGCAGGAGAGAAGGTTATAAAAGATAATCCGCGAAAAATTGTCTTTATCGGGCAAAAACCTCGTTTCGCTAGTCAAAATGTGGGCTACATTGAGTTTGGAGAGGAAATAAAGAGAATTGATGAAATTCCCGTTTTTGCCTTTGAAGGATTTAAGTATAGGCCTCATTTATCTGTAGCTGAAAATTTTTTGAAGGATGGCAAGCACGCCTGGAATCTGGGTTATTTCATCACCACCCCCAAATTTTTATGGGAACTTTTTGAATCATTATCGCCCAATCTATTTCTCTCTTTAGAAAAAATAAATAAAGCTGTCGACGCTAAAGATTATGATGATGTTTTAAATGAAACTTATCCGAAAATTGAGAAGATTTCTTTTGATAATGCAATTTTAGAACAACTCGATAAAAAATATGGAAATGTGCTCTCCGTAGACATTGGCTGGAGTGATGTTGGAGCTTGGGAAGCATTAAAGGAAGCCCTAAGCCAGTCAGAAGAAGAAAATGTGACAAAAGGAAAAGTTTTAATTGAGGATTCAAGAGATAGTCTAGTCTTCAACTATACTAATCAACTTACCGTAGGAATTGATCTCTCTGAGATGCTTGTTATAAATACTGAAGACGTGGTCTTAGTTTGTCCCAAAACCTCAGTTCCCAAAATTAAAAAATTAGTAGAAAGCCTCGTCGGCACTCCTAATGAAAGTCTGACATAATATATGCCCTACATCGAGATCAAAAAAAGTTTTTATTACGAATTTATGAAAAGACTTATGGACATATTGTTTTCAGCATTTTTAATAATTGTTTTTTCGCCTCTAATCATTGTTGTAATTATTGCAATAAAAATAGACTCTAAAGGTCCAATCTTTGCCGATACTCCGGAAAGAGTTGGCAGAAGCGGTAAACTTTTTAAAATGTATAAATTTCGCTCAATGATTGAAAATGCACACGAAATTTTAAGAGAAAATCCTAAATTTGCGAAACTCTATAGTGAATATAAGAAGGGCAGTTACAAGCTTAAAGATGATCCCAGAGTAACTGGGGTTGGGCATTTCATAAGAAAACATTCTCTTGATGAGGTACCACAGTTTATAAACATTTTGAAAGGAGATATGAGCCTTGTCGGACCAAGAGCCTATTATCCTGATGAACTCCGAGAACAGCAGAAAAAGTACCCAAATACCAGAGAGGCTGTTAAAGTTGTGCTTTCAGTGCGTCCCGGCGTTACTGGTTTTTGGCAAGTTTCCGGCCGTTCAGAGATAAATTTTGATAAGAGGATACAAATGGATGCGGACTATGTTAAAAAAAGATCTATAGTCTATGATATTTTAATTATTCTTAAGACCCCATGGGCGATGGTCACAGGACGCGGCGCTCTCTAGACTTCCATTGACACATTTCCCCCTATAAAGTAAGATATATTTCTATGGAAGGTTTTGAAAAAATCGACCTTAAACCAAACACAAATACACCTACAAATAGTCCTTCAAATGACAATCCAAAAATCGTAAATAGACAAAATAGATTTAGATTTGTGAAGAATAAAAAATTTTTAACAGCACTCGGGGTTTTTTTATTAGTTTTTTTGTTTGGAATATTAATTCCAGGATTTCTTACATATGTATCAGCTAAAAAAACTTACGCTCAGGTTAATGTCACTGTTGCTGCATTAAAATCTCAAAATATTGATCTTGCTTCAAAAGAACTTGACAAAACACGAGTAGCACTTCAAGGTACGCAAAATAATCTTAGACTTCTAGCTCTTCTTCGCATAGTTCCTTTTGCAAATACGTACTATAACGATGCGGACCACATGATTAAGGCAGGGTTTTATGCAATTGACGCAGGGGAAATTTTTCTTGATTCAATAGGCCCTTACGCTGACGTATTAGGTCTTAAAGGTAAAGGAACATTCGCTGGAGGAACAGCACAGGACCGAATTCAAACTGCAGTAAAAACCATGGGTAAGATAACTCCAAAAATAGACGATATTTCAACAAAACTAGATTTAGTTAAAAATGAAGTAGAAAACGTAAACCCAAATGATTACCCAGAGTTCTTAGCTTCGGGTAAAGTAAAAAGCTCAATTTCTAAGTTAAAAACTTTGACTGAGGATGGAGCCACTTTTGTAAGTGAGGCAAGGCCTCTTATTAAAGTCATGCCTGAGCTTTTAGGCGAACCTAAAGAGAAGAAATACCTTATACTTTTCCAAAATGATAATGAGCTTAGACCTACAGGTGGATTTATCACAGCTTATTCGGTATTTAGGATTGATACTGGGGTAATCCACGTTGACGTATCAGATGACATTTATAAGCTAGATGCTACACTTGCCAGTAAGCCAGTCGCTCCTGAGCCGATCAGAAAATATCTGGCAAATGTACCGCGACTTAATCTTCGCGACAGTAACCTTTCTCCAGATTTTGAAGAATCTATGAAGACTTTTTCTGATCTATATGAAGATGCCGGCGGTTATAAAAAGGTTGATGGAATAATAGCTCTTGATACAGATGCGCTGGTTGCTGTAATGAATATTTTGGGAGATATTCAGGTAGGCGGAACAACTTACACTACAAAAGAAGACGAAAGATGTAAATGTCCTCAGGTTATTTATGCATTATCAGAAGAAACTGGAAGAAGAGTTCAGTATATTAGAGAAGACCGAAAAGGAATTATAGGAGATCTAATGTATGAAATTATGAATAAAGCTTTTTCGTCTGAGCCCAGTGTTTATTGGGGTCCTCTTTTTCAAACTATGCTATCTCAAGTAGCCCAGAAACACGTTCTCTTTTATCTCTACAACGAAGAAGCTCAAAAAGGAATAGAGGCGCTAAATGCAGGAGGGAAAATATTACCTTGGGAAGGAGACTATTTTCATCTGAATGAAGCAAATTTCGGGGGAGCAAAGTCTAATCTATACATAACTCAGGGAATAACGCAAGAATATAATATTGCAAAAGACGGAACGATTGAAAAAACTGTAACTGTCAGTTACAAAAATCCTTTTCCGCCCTCTAACTGTAATCTCGAGCTTGAAGGAGCTCTTTGCCTAAATGCAACTCTTAGAGATTGGTTTAGAGTATATGTCCCTAAAGGGTCACAGCTTGTTTCTATGAAGGGAACAAGTGTTAAAGCAAAAACTTATGATTCACTTGGGAAAACAACCTTTGAGGGATTTCTAGAAGTAAGGCCCTTGGGAACCCAAACTTTAACAGTTAAGTATATTCTTCCATTTAAACTAGCAAAATCATCGCCTCTTCCAGTTTTCTACCAGAAACAACCCGGAAGCGCGGGAATTGATTATTCTGTAAGAGTAAACGGACGAGACTTAATGAAATTCCAGCTCTACACAGATAAAAAATTCAACATAGACTACCCCTAAATTTATGAGAAGTACAAAAGTTGAGGGGATAATTATAAATAGAAGAAATTCTGGAGAATCAGATAGGATAATTACCGTCTTCACCAAAACACAAGGGAAGTTAAAAGTAAAAGCAAAAGGAGTAAGAAAAATTTCCTCAAGAAGAGGAGCCCACGTAGAACTTTTAAATAGATCAGTCCTAAATCTATATAATAGCCTGGGGAAAATGCCTATTCTAACGGAGGCAATCACTCTTAAATCATTTAGTTTTAAAAAGAACGAACTTAAAAAAATTAGCGCTGCTTTTCATGTTTGCGAACTTATTGATGGACTTTGTCCGGAGTATCAAACAAATCAAAAAGTCTACACAATGTTAAGCGAAGTTTTAGATTCTTTAGAAAAAACTGAAGATCTGGATAACTTAATTACAGATTTTGAACGGAATCTTTTAATTAACTTAGGATTTATTAGCCATACTAGCAATTTAACATCGGACAATAGTCAATTCTTAATAGAGGGGATCTTAGAAAGAAGACTTAGGAGTAAAAAAATTATATGGACTTAATGGAAAAAATCACAGCTCTATGCAAAAGACGCGGGCTTATTTATCCCGGATCTGAAATCTATGGGGGATTGACTGGTACTTGGGATTATGGACCGTTAGGAGTTTTACTCAAACAAAACATCAAGCAAGAATGGTGGAAGTCTATGGTTGTCATGCGGTCTGATATCGTCGGAATTGATGCTGCGATTATGATGAATCCGATAGTTTGGCAAAAATCAGGACATTTAGAAGCTTTCACCGATCCGTTGATAGAATGTATGATTTGCCACTCCAGGTTCCGAGCCGATAAAAAGGAAGAGATTGAAACACACGAAAAAACACACAAAGAAAAAACCAATTGGACCAAGCCCAAAAAGTTTAATTTATTAGTTGAAGCAAAACTTGGAGTTATTGAAGGCGAGAAACAAACAGTTTACCTAAGAGGGGAGATTACGCAGGGAGCTTTTGTAAATTTTGAGAATGTAGTTTCATCTACAAGAGTTAAAGTTCCATTTGGAATAGCCCAAATTGGAAAAGCTTTCCGTAATGAAATAACACCCGGAAATTTTACATATCGGTCTCGAGAGTTCGAGCAAATGGAGCTTGAATTTTTTGTCGAACCAAATGACAAAGAAGGAGATAAATGTTTTGAATATTGGAAAAAAGAAAGAATGACTTGGTACGAGAGTCTGGGAATTGATAAAAGTAAGCTCCGATTTCGAAAACACGAAGACACGGAACGAGCACACTATGCCAAATATGCAGAGGACATAGAATATCAAGCTCCTTTTGGTTGGTCGGAGTTCGAAGGTATCCATCATAGAGGAGACTGGGATCTTTCCCGTCACGGCTTAACTTATACCGATGATAGTGGGAAAAAGTTTACTCCATGGGTAATCGAAGCATCGGGAGGAGTAGATCGATCTCTCTTAGTATTTTTGCTCGATAGCTATAAAGAGGATGATAAGCGAGTTTGGTTATCCCTAAGTCCCAAACTTGCCCCCTACAAGGTAGCAGTATTTCCTTTGCTTGCAAACAAGCCTGATTTAGTGAAAAAAGCAAAAGGGATTTACGATAGTCTGAAGCCTCATTTTATGACTGCATGGGACGACAGAGGAAATATTGGAAAAAGATATTTATCGCAGGATGAAGCAGGTACTCCCTGGTGCGTAACAGTCGACTTCCAATCTCTTGAAGATGATACGGTTACAGTCCGCGACCGCGACAGCGCAAAACAAGAAAGAGTGAAGGCTCCCGATTTAGAAAATTATTTTAGTAAAAAACTATCTTGACAAGGGTTTTAAAATCTGACTATAGTTATAAGGGAAACTTGAAATGAGACCGATAAAAATCGGCCTTTCTTATAACGACGTCTTACTAATTCCGCAATTTTCCGACATAAGATCTCGCTCAGAGGTTGATCTCTCTACAAAAATCGCTCCAGACATTTCACTTAAAATACCGCTTTTGTCCATAAACATGGATACGGTTACTGGGGTTGAGATGGCCATTGAAATGTATAAATTGGGCGGTCTTGGCTTGTTACCTCGTTTCGATAAACCAGAAATTCAGGCTGAGAAGGTTGAAAAAATAGTCAAAGCCGGAGCTAAGGTTGCCGCCAGTATTGGAATAAAAGATGATAACTTTCTCAGATCAGAAATTCTTTTAAAAGTAGGAGCGACCGCCCTGACTATAGATATTGCACATGCTCATACTGCAAGCACTCTTGAATTTATATCAAAGTTTAAACAACGATTTCCGAAAGTCTCTCTTATCGCAGGCACTATTGCTACATATCAGGGCGCATACGATCTATTTAAAGCTGGATCAGACACCGTAAGAGTTGGTGTAGGAGTAGGTACTATCTGTACAACAAGAATCGTAGCAGGTTCCGGCGTCCCTCAGATAACGGCTATACTCGACGCCGTGAAAGCTAAAAAGAAATTTAAGAACAGGTTTGTTTTGGGGGATGGAGGAGCTGCTAATTCTGGAGATATTGTAAAAGCATTAGCTTGTGGAGCCTCTGCTGTTATTTCAGGGTCGCTTTATGCAGGATGCGATGAAGCGCCGGGCAAGTTAATTGAGGAAAATGGAGAGGTTTATAAGGAATATAATGGTTCTACATCTAAAACAGAAAAAATAAAACAAATAAACATGGATTCAAACGGAAAATCCAAACATTATACAATTCATGTAGAAGGAGTAGAGGCAATGGTTAAATATAAAGGACCTGTAAAAGATATTGTTACAGAGCTTTGTGCAGGAATAAAATCTGGACTAAGTTATTCCGGAGCAAAAAATATCAAAGAATTTTGGAGGAACGCGCAATTCATACAGATTACAGCTGCGGGATATAGAGAAAGTCAGGCTCACGATGTTTTACCTCGTCAGGTAGAAATTGAAAAAAACGATAAGCCTCAGCTTGACAAGAATCTTTTTTATAGCGTATCCTAATTTTAATGGAAAAACTCAAAGATAGAAGAATTCAATTGGGTCTGGCAATTGGAGCAGTCGCAGTTCTACTAATTGGTCTATTTCTATTTACGAGAAGTAATAATAGAGCAAGCCAGGCACCTATTCCTAATCAGTTTTCAACAGAAGAATTACCAAAATTATCGCCTGAAGACATAGGTATGGTTGTCACAGTTAGATCAGATAAGAGAGCTGTAATGTTTGAACTAAAGAAAGCTAGGGACATTAAGCATGTCGATTACGAAATTAGATACAATCACCTAGTTGAAGGTGAACAGGTAGAAGAGGGGATTCTGGGAGTCATGAATATAGCCGAGGATGGCATTACTAAGACTGATTTCAGAACTTTCGGAACGTGTTCAGCAACTTGTAGATACGATATAGGAGTATCTGACGTTATGATCATTCTTAGAGTTACCAAAACAGATGGAAAACAATACCAGGTTGAAAAGTCAGTCGAGCTCTAATCTTCAGCTTGCCACTTTCGGTGGTGGCTGCTTCTGGTGCACCGAGGCTATATTCAAGAGAGTTGAGGGAGTAGTTTCTGTTGAATCAGGCTATAGTGGTGGGGATATGGCAAATCCTGGCTATAGCGACGTTTCTAGTGGCTCTACGGGTCATGCAGAGGCAGTCCAGATAGAATTTGACCCCTCTATAGTTAGCTTTAGTACTCTTCTTGAGATATTTTGGGTTACACACGATCCCACCACGCTTAATAAGCAAGGAAACGATGTAGGCACGCAGTACAAATCGATCATCTTTTATTATAATGATGAGCAGAAAAAGTTAGCTGAGAAGTCTAAGGCTGATGAGGAGTACGGGCTTGATAGAAAGGTGGTTACTCAAATTACTCCTTTCCAACATTTTTATAAAGCTGAAAAATACCATCAGAATTATTATGACAAAAACCAAAACTATCCGTATTGCTCATTCATCATAGCTCCAAAAGTTAAAAAGCTTCTTGAAAAGTTTGGCGACAAAGTAAAAGAAGAATATAAAAATACTTAAACCCTCTATTTAGAGTTTCTGATACTCCCCGAACACTATTTTGTCCAAATTACCTCTTGACAGCCATATGTTATCCGTTCAAAATAGTAATAAGTGGTACAAAGTGGGAAAAGATGGGAAATCTCACTTTGACGATAACTTATGTTACTAGGCAGGCACGATAGTAAAATCGATGAAAAAGGAAGAATTTCTTTTCCAAATAAGTTTAGACGCGAACTTGGAGAAAAACTTGTTATTACTCAGGGATTTGAAGGCTCTTTGATAGTTATAAAAGCATCGGACATGAATCTCTTGCTTGAGGGAAGCTTGGGTAAGCCGATTATAGATAAGCTAGCCAGAGATACGGAAACATTTTTACTTGGAGTTGCTGAAGAAGTGAGTCTTGATGCTAAGGGAAGATTTATTATCCCAGATCATTTAAAAAGATACGCCAATCTTTCAGGAGAAGTTACATGCCTTGGAGTTATGCGATATGTCAGGATTTGGGATAAAAAACATTGGGAAGAATATAATAAAAAACTTATTAATAATATCGGAGAAATAACAAAAAAATTGTCCGAAGGAGAGTAAATAAGTGAATTTTCACAAGAGCGTACTTTTACAAGAAGCAGTTGAAGGTTTGAAAGTCCTATCCGGTCAAAAATATATAGACGCAACGCTTGGTGGAGGGGGACACAGCCTCGAAATCATTAAGCGTAGAGGTATTGTCTTGGGAATTGATCAGGATCCAGACGCCATTGACTACGTCAAGGCGAATTTTCAATTACCAATTTCCAGTTCTCAATTAAAACTTAAGAGGGGGAATTTTAGAAATATTGAGAAGATCGCGAAGGAAAACGGTTTTGAAAAAGTATCAGGGATAATTTTTGACCTAGGAGTTTCAAGCCATCAAATCGATGAGAAGAATCGGGGATTTAGCTATCAAAAAGAAGGATCTTTGGATATGAGAATGGATCCAAACACTAAGCTAAAAGCCTCAGATTTAATTAATTTATTAAGCAATGAACAACTATCTGAAATTTTTAATAAATTTGGTGAGGAGCCGCGCAGTAGAGCCATATCTTCGGCTATTATTCGCAGACGTAATATGAAGGCAATAACAAATACTCAAGAGTTGGTGGGAATAATTGCGCAGGTTTACAAAATTAGGAGGTTTAACCCTATGCTTAGAGCAAAATTGGCAAACAGAGTGTTTCAAGCCTTGCGAATAGCCGTAAATGATGAGACTCGCGCGCTGAAGGAGGCTCTAGCTTCCTGCCCTAACCTCCTTCAGCCGGGAGGAAGATTAGCTATTATATCTTTTCATTCTTTAGAGGATAGGATTGTTAAAGACTCATTTATAGATTTTAAGAAAAGAGGCTTGGGAACAATTATTACACCAAAGCCAGTTATGTCCTCTGAGGCTGAAGTCTTATTAAATAAAAGAAGTAAAGGAGCAAAGCTTAGAATTTTTGAAAAACTATGAAAAGATCGTATAAATTAATTGCTGTTTTATTAATACTGATTGCTCTTCTCACTCTTGTTAGAATCGGGGCAGCTAATAGAATTTCGACAAACGGAGAAGTTATGCAAGATATAAATGATAAGATTAGCTATTATGAATCAGAAAATATGAATCTTCGTCAGAAAATTTCAGTTTTGGCTTCACTCAGTAGAGTTTCCTCGGAAGCTAGTCAGTTAGGTTTTAGTAAATCCCTATCCGGACTGGTGATAGATAAAACAATCCCTATCGCTAAAAGATGAGATGGAGATTTCGATTTATACTCATCGTCTTTTTGTTTGGATTTCTTCTTACCTCACTTCGTCTTTTTTACTGGCAAATTGTTAAATCGGCTGATCTCGCCAAAATCGGCGAGTCACAATACGGAAGAATTATCAAAAATCTCTCCGAAAGAGGAGAAATTAGGGCCTCGGATGGATTTCCAATAGCAGGCAATACCATAACTTATAGAGTTATTTCAAATCCTAAGGAAACTCGCGACAAAGAAAAGGTCATAAATGCCCTTTCCCCCATTCTTGAAATCGATGAGGCCAGTTTAAGTGCAAAATTATCGCTCAATTTATTTTGGGTTTCTTTGAAAACGGGAGTAAATGATAGCACCAAGAAAAAAATAGAATCACTAAATATTTCGGGAGTTGATTTTGAAAAAGAATACACAAGATTTTATCCTGAAAGCTCACTAGCTGCAAGTTTGTTGGGATTTGTGGGTAAAGATGAAAAAGGTGCAGATATCGGATATTTTGGTCTTGAGGGTTATTACGATAAACTCCTCAGAGGAAAAGAACAATCAGCGGTCCAAATATATGATGCAATCGGAAGGCCAATTCTTGCTGAAATAAATAAGAGAGAAGAGGATGAAGGGGGATCAAGCCTAACTCTTCATATGAATCGATCCATTCAATTTATTGCTGAAAGAGAACTTAAAAACGGGATTGAAAGATACGGTGCAGAAGGAGGAATGGTCGGAATAATGGATCCAAAGACGGGAGGATTGTTGGCAATGGCTAGTTTTCCATCCTTCGATCCTGAAAAATATTATGAGTATCCTCCGGAAAATTTTAAAAATTCTTTTATTTCCAGCCTTTATGAGCCCGGATCGACTTTTAAACCACTAGTTATGTCCGCAGCTTTAAATGAAAAAAAAGTAACATCTACTACTATGTGCGCTATCTGTGCAGGCCCTATAAAGATTGGGGGATACAGTCTCAAAACCTGGAACGATAAGTATTATCCAAGATCTACAATGACGGAGGTAATTCAGCACTCTGATAATACAGGCATGGTATTTGTCGGTCAAAGATTAGGCTTAGATAATTTTTTAAAATACTTGAAGAAATTCGGAATAGGTTCCCTAACAGGCATTGATCTGCAGGGAGAGGTTGCAGGAGATCTAAAGACGAAAGCGCAGTGGTATCCTGTTGATTTGGCGACTGCCAGCTTTGGGCAAGGTATATCAATAACTCCAATAGAGCTTTTGACTGCCTTTTCAGCTATAGCGAATAATGGAGTAATGATGGAACCACATGTAGTAGCTCAAGTAAAATCTACGAATGGAAAAGTTGTAAATATTACACCCAAAATCTTAGGAAAACCAATTACTTCTTCTACAGCTAAAATTATGACAGAAATGTTAGTTAATGCAGTTGATAAGGGAGAAGCAAAATGGACTGCCATAAAAGAGTACAGAATTGCAGGGAAAACAGGAACTGCATCAATCCCCGTAGCGGGTCATTATGATCCCGAGAAAACAATTGCCTCGTTTATCGGATTTGCTCCGGCTGATGATCCGAAATTCGTAATTCTAGTTATTTTCGATCGTCCAAAAGCACGAATCTATGGTTCAGAAACAGCAGCCCCCGTCTTTTTTAGTATCGCAAGAGACCTTCTTTCTTTATATAAAATTCCTCCGACTAGATAGAATTTAGCGAGATAAAGAATTATAATGCGTCTTTAGATATGAAATTATTAAAAGCAATTTTAATTAGAGCTTACCTAAACTATCTTAAAATAGCTGCTAAAATTCAAATTGCCAAATTTAAGCCCATTATTGTTGGAATTGGCGGTGCAAGCGGAAAAACTTCCACTGCCAGTCTTCTTTACTTAATTCTTTCTGAAAAATTTCCAGTACTGACAACAAGTGGAAAAAACAGCGAAACAGGAATTCCTTTAAGTATCTTGGGGCTTGAAGTAAAAAACTATTCTTATTTCGAGTGGATAAAAATTTTGATTCTAGCGTTTTTCAAGATTTTATTTTCCTGGAAGAAATATAAAGTTTTTATTGCTGAAATGGGTATTGACTCCCCCAATTATCCTAAAAATATGAGCTATTTGCTCTCAATAGTTCAGCCTAAAATAGGAATCATTACAAACATAGCCCCTGAGCATAGCGTTTATTTTGAATCTTTGATTCGTGACGTTTCTGATCAGGGGAGGTTTGAAAAAATACTAGACCTAATCGGAGAAGAAGAATTAATGCTTTTAAAATCAATTAAAAAAGATGGTTTTTCAATAATTAATATAGATGACAAAAGGATAAAAAATATTTCAGAGAGGATACAATCAGTGGCAATAACAGTTTCGAAGCTTGATCCTACAGCTGATTATTACATAGAGAGTCGTAAAACTTCATTAAGCCAAACAGTTATCAAATTTATATTCAAAAATAAAGAATATGTCTTAAAACTTAAGAGACCATTACCAACTCACTACGACTATTCTTTAGTTTTTTCAATCATAATATCCCACATTCTTGGAATTCCTGTGGATGAAGCGATTAGAATTCTTGAAAGAAAATTCAATCTTCCCGCCGGCAGAGTCTCTATATTTAAAGGAATAAAAAACAGCGTAATAATAGATTCCTCGTATAACTCAAGTATAGAAACGGTTTCCGATCTCTTGGAGCTGCTCTCAGAAGTCGCCGGAAACAGGCGTAGGATTGCCATAATCGGCGACATGAGAGAACAAGGACTTTTTAGTAAAACTCAGCACGAAGAGTTAGCAAAAAGGTTAGTTCTGAACGCAGACGTCGCCATCTTGATTGGCCCAATGCTTGATGACTTTGCCGTCCCAATTCTTTCTAATGAGCAATTTAACTATTATTCTTTTCCAAATTTTAGCAAAGCCAGGGCAAGAATAAGATCTTTGGTTAAAAATAGAGACATAATCTTGGTTAAAGGATCCCAAAACACTCTGTTTTTAGAAAGAGCTGTTGAGATGCTTCTAGCCGATCCCGAGGATCAGAAATTTCTGCCAAGACGCGGAAAATTCTGGGACAAAATGCGAACGAAAACCCTTTAAATAATTAGCATTTTAAACCCTCCAAAAGGTATAATTAGCGAATGTGGCAAGGCATAAAAAACATTTACCATCTTTTTGTCTCGATGTTGGTAAATATTATTTTTTTCTTTCCAGGTCGATGGATCAAGGTAGTCGGTGTAACTGGAACCGATGGAAAGACAACAACGGTTGCGTTAATAACACATATTTTGGAAGGGGCAGGATATAAGATCTCCTATATTACTAGCATTGAAGCTGTTATTGGTGGGAAAAAATATGAAACTGGATTTCATGTAACTACACCTTCGTCGTTTTCTTTACAAAAATATCTTTGGCGAGCAATTTTAAAAAAATCAGAGTTCTTCATACTAGAGGTGACTTCCCACGCAATTGATCAACAAAGGATTTGGGGCATTCCCTTTTTAGTCGGAGTTTTGACAAACGTTACAGAGGAGCATTTAGATTATCATAAAACATACGATAAGTATCTAAAAACAAAGGAAAAATTATTAAAATTAGCTAAGTTTGCGATTGTTAATCGCGATGATGCGTCTTATACTCTTTTGTCAGAATCAAAAAATAAGAAAGATAAAGAACATTGGATTACCTATGGTTTTTCTGAATCCTCCGACATAAATTTAGGAAATTTTAAGTTTAACACAACGCTTTTGGGAGATTTCAATAAATTCAATATTTTAGCTGCGGTAGCAACTTGTCGAACTTTAGGCATAAAAGACGAGATAATAAGAAGGTCGATTGAAACATTCAAGGAACCAAAAGGAAGACTGGATTTCGTATACGACAAGGACTTTTCTGTAATGATTGATTTTGCTCATACGCCAAGCGCTTTTGAAAGTATCCTCTCTTCGCTAAAACCGCTTTTTAAAGGAAAAATAATTCATGTTTTTGGTAGCGCTGGTAATAGAGATGCAGCCAAGAGGCCATTTATGGGAGAAATCTCATCGAAATATGCGGATGTTGTAGTTCTTACTTCAGAAGATCCGAGAAAGGAAAAAGTAGAAAAAATAATGGAGGAGATCGAAGCGGGAATAAAAAAAATCGACGCAACGGTCATAAAAATTCCGGATAGAAGGGAAGCAATTGAAGCTGCGATTCAAATGGTTGGTAAGGGAGATTTAGTCTTAATTACAGGAAAAGCGCACGAGAAATCAATGAATTTAGGTAATGGGGAAATTCCTTGGGATGAATATGAGGTAGTTAAAAAAGCGCTTAGCGAAAAGTATGGTAAATAAGAAACTAAAAATTCATTTTGTGGGAATAAAGGGCGTAGGTCTTGCTCCGCTTGCAATTACCGCAAAAGAAGCTGGTTATGTCATTTCGGGTTGTGATGTAGCTGAAGAATTTATAACAGATATCCCGCTTAGAAACGCTGGGATAGTTCCACTACCTGGTTTTGCCCCAAATCACGTAGATGGTATCGATTTAGTTATTACAACAAGTGCTCACGGAGGACTAGATAATCCAGAAGTAAAATACGCAAAAAAGCAGGGAATTCGTGTTCTAACACATGGTGAAGCATTAGCCCAATTCCAAAGCGGAGAGATTTTTGGTAGAAAATTTGAGGGAATTTCTATTTCAGGCTCTCATGGAAAGACTACAACCACTGCGATGCTGGCAACTGTTCTTCTTGAAAATAAGAAAGATCCATCTTTTGCTGTGGGTACCGGCAGCGTTCCTTCTCTGACATCGTGTGGGCATTTTGGTCGCGGGAAATATTTTATTGCAGAAGCTGATGAATACGTTAACGATCCCGTTTATGATAAAAGGCCTAAATTTCTTTTACAAAATCCTAAAATTGTCATTGTTACGAATATTGACTTTGATCATCCTGATATTTTCAAAGATGTTTCGGAGATTGAGAAGATTTTTTTGAGCTTCGTAAATAAACTAGATTCTAAAAATGGTGTACTCATAGTTTGTGGCGATGGGGACTATAACAAAAAATTTGCCAAGAAATACCTGGGAAGAAAAATAACTTATGGAGTGTCGATTGACAATGATTACGTCGTAGAAAGAATAAATATATCGGGAGAACGAATGTTCTTCTGGGTCAAAAAAGATAAAGTTTTATTGGGAGAGTTCGTTCTACAAGTTTTCGGTGAGCAAAATGCATTAAATGCTACGGCAGCGATTGCCGCTTGCCTAGAAATTGGAATGCCCATCGAGCAGATAAAAAAAGGATTGTCTCAATTTATGGGCACAAAAAGACGCTCAGAATTTGTCGGTAAGCTAACAACTGGTGCATTAGTTTATGATGATTACGCGCATCATCCGACAGAAATAAGTAAGACTCTTCAATCTTTTAAAAAGGCATTTCCTGATAAAAAACTAGTTTGTATTTTTCAACCCCACATGTACTCAAGAACCAAAGCACTTCTCCCTGAGTTCAAAAGAGCATTTACGAATTCCGATGAAATTATCATTTCTGAAATTTTTCCCTCCTATCGTGAAGAAATTGACCCCAATTTCTCGAGTCGTGAAATTTCAGAGGGTATAAATAAATTTGGAGAAAAGTCTACATTTATCCCCACCCTTAGGGGTGTGGTAGAATACGTGAACCAAAAGAAATATTCCAAGAATTACCTTCTGGTTACAATGGGGGCAGGAGATATCTACAAAGTAGCACAAACCCTAGTTGGTGTCTAAATTATGGAAAAATTTGTTATAAATGGCGGGAGAAAGTTAGATGGATCAGTTAAAGTTTCGGGTGCAAAAAATGTTGTTTTAAAAGCTTTAGTTGCAGCCTGTCTTACAGATGAAGAAGTAATAATAGAGAATATCCCTCTTATTACAGATGTTTTTGTGATGACAGAAATCATAGAGGAGCTTGGGGGTTCCGTCGCCATTCTAGATCATTCAGTGAAGGTTAAAATGGAAAAATTCCAAACGACTAAAATAGCTCTTGAAAGGGCAGCAGAGATAAGAACCTCTGCTATATTCCTTTCACCTCTTTTAGCAAGAGAGAAAAAAGCTGTTATTCCGAATCCTGGAGGGTGCAGATTGGGTGCGCGCCCAATAGACCGCTTAATTGAAGGGTTAAGAAAGCTAAATGCAAAAATTGAATATCGATCAGAAGATGGATACTTTCATGCGGAAACAGATGGATTAACCGGCGCAGAGTATTATTTTGAAAAAACCACACACACCGGCACAGAAACCTTAATTATTGCCGCATGTTTAGCAAAAGGGAAAACAACTCTAAAAAATGCTGCTTTGGAACCAGAGATAGATGAGCTAATAGATATCCTAAACAAAATGGGAGGTAAAGTTAAAAGAACGACTGATCCTAGAATAATTGAAATCGAAGGAGTATCGAAGCTGCACGGAGCAAAGTTTAGTATTGGGCCAGATAGAAACGAGATAGTCACATTTGCAATAGCAGCGATAGCTACAAAAGGCGATATTTTTATTGAGGGGGCTGAAAGTAGCCAAATAAAGGATTTTTTGAAAAAACTAAAAGAGGCCGGAGGAGGCGTAGAAGAAAAGTCAGACGGAATTAGATTCTACTATAAAGGAGAATTATCTTCGGTAAGCGTTACTACGTCCCCCTATCCAGGATTTATGACTGACTGGCAGCCGCTCTGGGCAGTTTTGATGACACAGGCTACGGGGCAATCGATAATTCATGAAACAGTCTTTGAGAATAAGCTGGATTATATTAATGATCTGCAAAAAATGGGAGCAGACGCAACCTTTTTTAATCCAAAAGTTGATAATCCGGAAAAAATTTATAATTTTAATCTAGATGACGACTCTCCAGAATATTTCCATGCAGTAGAAATTAAAGGCCCAATTAGGCTTCATAACGCAATTCTAACAATGAGGAATATCAGAGCCGGGGCGGCAGTAGTTGTTGCAGCGCTTGTGGCACATGGCCAGTCTGTAATTTTAGAGATTGAACACCTTGATCGAGGATATGAAAAACTTGAAGAAAGATTAAAAAGTCTTGGAGCAGCTATAAAAAGGATAGAAGAATGATTAAAAATAAAATAGGAGCAATTATTCTCGCTGCAGGAAAGGGCAAGAGAATGAACGCTAAAAAAACTAATAAAGTAACCTTTATGTTGGGGGGCAAACCAATGCTTCTTCATATTGTCCATGTGCTAAGAGGCCTTAACATCAATCCAATTGTTGTTGTGATAGGCTTTGCTAAAGAATCGGTCAAGAATTTATTTAAAAACGAAGTTCAATTTGCCGAACAGAAGAAAAGACTTGGTACAGCACACGCAACCCATAAAGGATTAAAAGTTTTACCGGGTGATATAGCTCATGTTTTCATACTAAACGGAGACGATTCTGCTTTTTATACGGTCGACTTACTTAAAACACTCCTTAAGGAGCACTTAAAAAATAAAAATGAAATTACCTTTTTAACATTGACAGTTTCTAGCCCCTATGGTCTTGGAAGAATTGTAAGAGATAACAAAGGAAACATCAGTGCAATAGTTGAGGAGAAAGATGCTACAGCAAGACAAAGAAAAATTAAAGAAATTAATCCTGCATGTTATCTATTTGAGACCTCTTTTCTTAGAAAGCATCTTCCTAAGGTTAAAAAAAGTAAGATAACAAATGAATATTATCTTGTTTCTTTAATTGAAATGGCTATCAAACAAGGATCCAATATTCAAGGGATAAAGGGCGGGAGGATGAGGTGGCGCGGAATAAATACTAAAGAAGAATTAAAAGATGCCGAAAACTTATTCAAATCGATTAATAGATCCTCCCTTAGTATTTGAATAAAAAAGCTACGAATACTATAATTAAATTCTATGTCGCAACTTTTAGGACTAACTCTCCTTTCGCTTTTTATAACCGGAGTACTCATAATTCCATTTATAGATTTTCTTTATAAAGCTAAACTTCAGAGAAGGTCACAAAAAACCGTTGATCCATTCAATAAACGCACATTGTTTTTCGACAAAAGCAGCACATGGAAAATAGGTACGCCTTTTGGTGGAGGAATTTTAATAATTGGAGTTGTAGTTGCGCTATTTCTTTGGAGCATTGGTTTATTAAACATAGAGGTTTCTTTTTGGCAAGTATTTGTTCTCATTTTTAGTTTTGTTGGGTTTGGATTGCTCGGGTTATACGATGATTTAAAAAAGCTCGGACTAGGCGCAAAAAATGTCTTTTTTGGACTTAGACTTCGTCATAAATTCCTTCTTCAATGGATACTCGCTTTAATTATAGGTTCAATTCTCTTTTTTAAACTCAATTATTCATTTATCTTTATTACGGGTTTTGGTTTAGTTGATTTGGGCATTATCTTTATATTTTTGGCTGCTTTTGCAATTGTTTCATTCGCTAATGCTTTTAATATAGCAGATGGATTGGATGGATTAGCCTCTGGGCTTTTTGTCATTTGTATGGGAGCTTTTTTAGCAATCTCATCGACTAATCTAGATAAGGGCTTGGGTGCGTTTGTGGCAATTCTTATGGGAAGTGTACTGGCATTTCTTTATTTTAATATTTATAAGGCTCGAATTTGGCTTGGAGACGTTGGCTCTCTGTCTCTTGGAGCAATTTTAGCCGTAGTTGGTCTTCTGACCGGAAAAATAATTGCTCTCGCTGTTATAGGAGGGTTTTTTGTTATCGAGGTTGGATCTTCTCTTCTTCAGCTTCTGTCTAAAAAATATTTAGGCAAAAAAATTTTCCCCGTAGCTCCTTTCCACCTTTTACTACTTAAAAGGGGCTGGGAAGAGCCTAAAATTGTGATGAGAGCATGGCTCTTAGGATTTTTCTTTGGAATTCTTGGGCTTTTCATAGCTTTCATGCAATGAAAAAAATCGACCTAGTTCTTCTCCTTCCGGTAGTTGGCCTCACGCTCTTTGGTTTACTTATGCTTTATGATGCGTCCTCCTTTGTTTCTTTTAGAGACTTTGGCAACAAATATCATTATGTATCTGAGCAATTAGTATGGCTTCTCTTAGGATATGCGGGACTTTCTTTTGCTTATCTTTTTGATTATAAAAAATATTATAATTTAGCGCTTCCAATACTTATCGTTTCTTTAATTTCTTTAATGTTAGTTTTTGTCCCAGGTCTTGGCGTTAAGGTTTTAGGAGCTAGAAGATGGGTAAATTTGGGATTTAGCGTTTTTCAGCCATCTGAAATTGCAAAAATTGCACTTGCAATTTACCTATCTGCCTGGTTCTCAAACAAAGAGAAGGGAAGATTAATTGCTTTTCTTCTTCTTATAGGATTTGTAGTATTTTTAATAATACTCCAGCCAGATTTAGGAACAGCATTTATCATTTTAAGCGAAGCGATGGTGATCTATTTTTTGTCCGGAGCAAGTATCATGCAATTTATATATCTTATTCCCATAATCGCTCTTGCCATATTTGCGCTAATTAAGCTCGAACCTTATAGGGCTCAAAGACTTGCAGTTTTTCTTAATCCAAATGTTGATCTCCAAACAAGCTCCTATCATATTAGGCAAATTTTAATAGCACTCGGATCAGGTGGACTATTTGGACTGGGTCTTGGAAATTCGCTTCAGAAGTTTGCTTATCTGCCGGAAAGCACGACTGACTCTATATTTGCCATCATTGCTGAAGAAACAGGTTTTGTTGGAGCAGGGATAGTTATTTTGATTTTTGTTTTGATAGTAACCCGCTGTTTTAATATTGCTTTTTCTGCGAAGGACAAATTTGGAAAGCTCTTAGCCGGGGGGATTGCTTCATATCTGGCTCTGCAAACCCTAATTAATCTTGGATCTCAAACCGCAATCGTCCCAGTTACCGGCGTTCCGCTTCCTTTTATCTCTTATGGCGGATCAGCCTTAGTTGTTTCGCTTTATGGAATAGGGATTATTTTAAATATTTCAAAGCAAAACAAGAAAAACTAATTCTATGAAAGTTTTAATAACAGGTGGGCATTTAACACCGGCAATCGCAACAATTGAGGCACTTTCTGATTGGGGAGCTGTGTATGTTGGTAGAAAATATTCTATGGAGGCAGACCAGGCGCCTTCATTAGAGCACCAGGAGATTCCAAGGCTTGGAGTCAAATTTATTGAGGTAAATCCGGCAAGAATTCAAAGAAAATTTAGCAGGGGTACTATTCCTGCAGTTTTTAGGGGGCCCAAAGGTTTCTTAGAAGCTTTTGGAATAATTAGAAACGAAAAACCAGATGTAGTTTTGTGTTTTGGAGGGTATGTTCAAATTCCATTTGTTTTTGCGGCCTATATTTTAAGGATTCCAATTATACTTCACGAACAAACCTTTGAAGCAGGTTTATCTAATAAGCTTTCCTCTAAATTTGCAAAATTTATCTGTATTTCTCACGAGAGTTCAAGAAAATATTTTCCCGAAAATAAAACAATTCTCACCGGAAATCCCGTCAGGAAGGAAATTTTTGAAAGCGATGAAAAGACACCCTTGCCTAAAGGGAATGATCCGTTAATTTTTGTAACTGGGGGAAGTCAGGGCTCTCATTTTATAAACGAATTAATATCAAACAATCTTTCAACGTTGCTTTTGAATTATCGAATTATTCATCAAACGGGTGCTTCGGAGAAGTTTCATGATTTCGAAAGTCTTAAAGATAAATCAACAGACAAATATTCCGTTTATAAATTTATTCCACCTAATAAAATAGGTTATGTGCTAAAAAATGCTGATCTGGTGATAGCAAGAGGCGGAGCAAATACTATTTGGGAACTCTTTCTGTTAAAGAAAAAGGCTATTATAATTCCCTTGTCTTTTTCTCAAAAACAAGAGCAGTTAAAGAATGCAAATTTTCTGTCTGAAGTAGGTCTTGCGAAGATCTTAGAGGAAGGAGATTTTTCGAATTCAGATTTTCTTTTAGCAGTAAATGATATGATAAAAAGCAAAGAAGAGTTTAAGTCAGATATAAGCTATCCGAGTAACCCATCAACTAAAATAGTCGAAGTTATAGAAAATGCTATCAAAACAAAAAACAAAAAAGTATCAAAAAAAAGCTCTTAAGAAGAAAACTCCAGGGTTATTGCTTTTCTTTTTTGGAGTTATACTTTTTTCCTTTTCAATCTATAATATTTTTTTTGTGGCTCCTCCTTCGATAATTAGCCCTTTAGCCAAAAATTCTGTTACCGAGCAAAGCTTAATTGAAGACTGGCTTTCGAAAAACAAAATTGAGGTAAGATCAATAACTTTTCAAAAAGACTCTTCCTACATGATTACCTTAAAGGATAATTCTGTAATTTTTATTTCATCAAAAGTTGATATTTTGAAGCAACTTTCCTCTTTACAACTTATAATCAAACGGCTTAAAATAGAAGGAAAGCGATTTGAAAGGCTCGATTTTCGCTACGACAAGCCCATAATTGTCTTTTAGTTATGAATGAAGCAAAAATAGTTGTTGGTGTTGATATTGGAACCTCCAAAATAGTTACAGTTATTACTAAGGTTGACGAATCGATAAATGTTTTAGGAGTATCTGAAGTAAAGTCTTCTGGAATTAAAAAAGGACAAATAGTTAACATAGAGGAAGCAGTTATAGCTATCAATAATTCAATAGAATCCGCTGAAAGAATGGCAGGAACATCAGTTTCACGCGTAATTTCCTCAATTTCTGGAATTAATATTGAGTCTCAGAATTCTCGTGGAGTCGTAGCCGTAGCCCAACCGGAAGGGGAAATAACCCCAAATGATGTCGGACGAGTTGTTGATGCAGCAAAGGCAATTTCTCTTCCTTCGACAAGAGAAATACTTCATGTTTTACCAAGAACTTACATAGTTGACGGACAAGAGGGAATAAAAGATCCTGTGGGAATGACTGGAATTCGCCTTGAGGTTGAAACTCACATTATTACAGCAGGAACACCAGCCCTCAGAAATCTTGAAAAGGCTTTTTCTGAGGTTGGAGTAGACATTGACGGTGTTGTATTTTCAGGCTATGCATCAAGTCTTTCATCTCTTTCGGATACTGAAAAAGAGCTGGGAGTAGTTTTAGTTGATTTGGGTGCAGGTACAACAGATATCTCGATTTATATAGATGGGTCAGTTGCTTATTCTTCAGTTCTTCCGATTGGAGCAAGACACATTACAAATGATTTAGCAATAGGGCTTAGGATTTCACTTGAGTCAGCTGAAAAAGTTAAGCTTTATCTTTCAAACACTAAAAAACAAAATATTTTACTTCCCGAAGGAGATGAAGAAGAAGGGACAGGTCGTGCAAAAAGAGAACTTCGATCAGACGAGCTCGATCTAACACAGCTTGGACTTCCCGAGCAATTAAATAAAGTTTCTCAAAAAACTCTGGTGGAAGGAATTATAAGACCAAGGCTCAACGAAATATTTACTATGGTGGGGCTTGAGATAAAAAAATCAGGATTCGGCGGACAAACTCCAGCAGGACTTGTTATCACAGGCGGGGGCGCAAGAACTATTGGTGCGGTTGAAGCGGCGAAAAGAATGCTTGCTATGCCGGTACGAGTCGGTGTACCTGAAAATATGAAAGGAATAATTGATGAGATTCAGGACAGCGCTTATTCTACAGTTATAGGACTCACAGTTTATGGTTCGTCTGTGGAGGCATCCCAAAATCTTCCTTTCGGTGTCTCGATACCCAATCTTTCAAACATTAACTTTGGAAATTTGCCTAAAAAAATAGTCGAACTTATAAAGTCTTTTATTCCATAGTTTTTACTATCTTGAAAAAAAGACAGCTATTTGTTAGGATCTAAAAGCCGATGCTAATTAAGCCGCAAACTACTAATTTTGCAAAAATCCGCGTTTTCGGTATAGGCGGCGCTGGCGGAAACGCCTTAAACTCCATGATTTCCCAGGCAAATATTCAAGGTATTGATTTTGTGGCAATTAACACCGATGCACAAGCTCTTCTTATGTGTCAGGCTGCAACAAAAATTCAAATCGGAGAAAATTTAACAAAAGGCCTAGGCTCCGGAGGAGATCCAGAAGTGGGAATGCAGGCCGCTGAAGAATCATACGAGAAGCTAAAAGATATTTTAGACGGAACAGACATGGTTTTTCTTACAGCCGGAATGGGCGGAGGAACCGGAACAGGAGCAGCCCCTGTAATAGCCCGTGCCGCAAAAGAGGTAGGAGCCTTGGCCGTGGCTGTTGTGACTAAGCCATTTGCTTTTGAAGGGACAAGAAGAATGGTAAATGCAGAAGACGGGATAGAGAATCTAAAAGATAAGCTTGATACCCTCATAGTTATTCCAAATCAAAGGATTTTAGATATAGTAGATAAAAAACTTTCGCTTCTTGAAGCATTCAAAGTAGCAGATTCAGTGCTAACTCAAGGAGTTCAGGGAATTTCAGATCTTATAACAATGCCGGGACTTATTAATGTAGATTTTGCGGACGTCAGAACAATTATGAGTAATGCGGGCACTTCTCTTATGGGTATTGGGACTGGAGTTGGCGAAAATAGAGCCCAAACCGCAGCTCGAGCAGCCATTGCATCTCCACTTCTTGAAATAACAATGGAAGGAGCAAATGGCGTACTCTTCAACATTATAGGTGGGCCGGATCTTACAATGAGCGAAGTTGATGAAGCAGCAAAAATTATTGCTTCAGCTGCGGCATCTGATGCCAATATAATTTTTGGAGCAACTATTGATGAGACCATGCGCGACCAATTAAAAATCACAGTAATTGCCACGGGTTTTGATACTTCGAGGCAAACATTAAAAGAATTTATGCCAAATCAAGTAAGTCAAAATGCAAACACAGGTGTTTCTAGCGAGAATTTGGAGCGAAACCCTTCTGCTCAGGTACCAGGAGTCCAGAATCAGGCTACAGTCGAAGAGGGCGAAGAAGATGTCTGGGATATTCCCGCATTTCTAAGACAGAAGAATTAATCCCCAAAAATCCACTGACCTTAATCATTTGAATTGCAAATAGTCTAGTTTAGTAGTATAAAAAAGTTAGAGTGAAGAAAAAGTCAGTTATCAGAAGTTATAAAGATGGCGGGGTAATTTTTCTGCAGAGAGGCTACAAACGGAAAACAAACTTAAAAAAATACTCCTCTGGCAAATTTTAATAGCTCTATTTTTGACAATAATTTCACTCTTGGTTTTTTTGAAAATTGGAACAGAAATTATCGAGAATGAAGTTTTAAGTTTTGATTCATTTATCTCTAGCATAATTTATGCCTTTCGAGAACCTTTTACAACCCAAATTATGTTATCCATAACTTTTCTTGGAAATACCTTATTTTTAGGTGTTTTATCTTTAGTTTTTATAATTTATCTCTTTTCAAAACGCCGAAAAGATGCTTATATTTTCAGCGGAATATTTTTCAGCGCAGTGTTTGTAAATGTATTTTTAAAGCTTTTTTTTGAAAGACCACGCCCATTGGATGTTTCTTTAATTCATGAAAATACCTTCAGTTTTCCGTCCGGACACGCAATGAATAGTTTTGTTTTTTATTTTGCCATTGCCTATTTTATATATCGAGAAACAGGGAACACTAAATATTTTTTAACTTCCATAGCAATTACAAGCCTTTTTGTTTTATTTATAGGAATAAGCAGAGTTTATCTAGGCGTTCATTATCCAAGTGATGTAATTGCCGGATATATAGCTGGATTTATCTGGCTTGTTTCTGCTATCCTTTTTGATAAGACGATTATTTTCGAAAGATTGACAAGTTCTAAAAAATGATTCACAAAGAACACAATTTAATTGAAACCTTCGGTTTTGCAATTAGCGGAATAAAAACCGCAATAATGCTTAATCGCAATTTTAAAATACATTTAATTTTTGCAGTACTAGTCATAATCTCCTGTTTTGTTTTAGGCCTAACTAATTCTGAAATTGCAATTATTATTATGGTTATATCCCTAGTTTTGGGAGTGGAAATGATTAATACAGCAATTGAGGAAGTTGTAGATCTTGTGACGAAAGATTATAGAGAAGAAGCAAAATATGCAAAGGATGTTTCAGCAGGAATGGTCTTAATTGTTGCGATAGGTAGTTTTGTCGTAGGTCTATATATTTTCTTGCCTCACGTTTTAACTTTTCTTAAATAGGTGTTTATTCTAGATAAAATCGATTATATTCTTGACCGGATCACGATGTATAGACTCGTTCTATACATTCTTATTGCTTACATTGTCATTGCAATAATCGAAGCGCTTTTCGGACTTTTATCCTTTAGTCCTCTTTCAATTTTAGTATCAGCAATAGCTTTTCTTATAGTTTGTCTGTTATCAAATAAAATTTTGGCAAAGATCTTTAAAGCTCCGACGAGCATAGAATCTAGCTATATTACAGCTTTAATACTTACCTCTATTGTCACTCCAGCAAATAATCAAAACAGCTTATTAGTAATAGCATTGATAGGCATTATTGCGATGACATCAAAATATTTAATTGCAGTCCGTCATAAGCACATTTTTAATCCAGCAGCCTTTGCAGTAGTCATTTCAGGAATATTTTTTTCAAATCCAGCAAGTTGGTGGATAGGAACAGTGAGCCTTGCTCCAGTAACAATTATTGGAGGCTTTTTGATTGTAAAAAAGCTTAGATTTTTTGAATTTGTTTCAATTTTTATCGCAAGCTTTCTTCTATTAACGTTTATTACAGCAATACTCAACAAAAGTGATGTATTTGTGGTTTTAAGCAAGACTCTTATTTATTCTTCTTTAATTTTCATGGGCACAGTAATGCTTACAGAACCTCAAACTCTTCCGCCAAAGAAAGTTTATCGCAATATTTACGCAAGCATAGTTGGAATTTTAAGTATCTATATTCTTCCTGAAATTGCACTTCTCATTGGAAATATTTTTAGTTTTCTCGTAAGCCTAAAGAGAAAATTAACGCCTGAATTAGTAGAAAAAAATAAGCTTGCCTCAAACATATGGGAATTTGTTTTTAAGAGTCAAAAAAAACTAGATTTTGTCCCAGGTCAATACATGGAATGGACCTTATCCCACCAAAATACCGACAGCAGGGGAAACAGAAGGTTTTTTACTATTGCTTCATCACCGACTGAAGAAAATTTAAAGTTGGCAATTAGATTCGAAGAAAAGGGGAGTAGTTTTAAGAGGGCACTCTTTGAAAGTGAAAAAAATAAAACAATTGTCGCAGGAAATCTTTCGGGAGACTTTATTTTACCAAAAAACAAGCAAAAACTGGCTTTTATTGCTGGTGGAATTGGAATAACCCCTTTTAGAAGCATAATTAAATATTTGAGTGATCGTAAAGAAGTTAAAGATATTATTCTTATTTATTCCAATAGCGAGGAAAAAGAAATTGTTTACAAAGATCTTTTTGACGAAGGAAAAATGATTGGATTAAAACCTTTTTACACATTAACAAATAATGAAAATATGCCTACTAAATTATGCGGTTAATCCCCGATTTTAAAGAAAGATTGTTTTATATTTCTGGGCCACAACCGTTTGTTCAAGCAATGAAAAGAACTCTTGTAGAGCTTAGGGTATCAAGACGTCAAATAAAAACAGACTATTTCCCAGGCTACGCCTAGCCTTAGCGAAACATTGGTATAATAGTCTAATCATGAAATATCTATCTGGTCTAAAGTTGCCAAAATTCTCAATAATTTTTGGATTGTATTTTCTACTCCTATTTATCACAGGAAGCTTAAGCCTTTATGAGAAGAAATCTAATTTTAAGATCATTCCAAGTCCTGTAAATAAAACAAGCCCTCCATCTATTCAAAAAGAAAATTTAACTAAACCAGATTCTCAAAGCTTTGAATGGACTGTTGAAAAAGTAGATGAACATTTAACTAGACTACAACTTCCAGCGGATGATCACATGTCAACTGCGGACGAACTTTTTGAAGCCATGAATAATTACAGAAAAGCAAACAACATAGGGTCTTTGGAAAAAACACCGGGAATATGCGAAATTGCAGATAAAAGGGCACAGGAACAATTAGCGAATGGAGAACTAGACGGACATGCAGGTTTTGATAAGTACGTTCAGAGCCAGAATGAATTTCGAACGATGGGCGAAGTGCTTTTTGGAGGATCACAGCCTCAGTCTGGTGTACATATAGTCGAATTTGGATGGAATAGATCATTAACCGGACATAAAGAAGCAATTCGAGACCCCGATTGGCATTATGGTTGTGGCGGGATTGCCGGATATTTTGCAGTTTTTGTTTTTGGTAGAAAATGATATTTGGTACAATTTAAGTTATGAAAAAAGGATTTAAGCCCATCAGCGCCTCTCAAGACTTTCCTAAAATGGAAAAAGAATTCCTTAATGGGTGGTATTCGAAAGGAATTGTTAAGAAATATCTTAACAGGAATAATAGTTCTAAAGAGAAATTCTCATTTCTAGACGGTCCTATTACCGCAAATAATCCTATGGGAGTTCATCACGCCTGGGGAAGAACCTATAAAGACTTTTGGCAGCGGTTTTGGAACATGCGAGGTAAAAAACAGAGATTTCAGAATGGTTTTGATGAACAAGGCTTATGGGTAGAAGTTGAAGTTGAAAAAGAGCTCGGTCTGAAAAGTAAAAAAGACATTGAAAATCTAGTTCAAGGTGATAAATTTGCGAGTCTGGAAAAGTTTATTAATCTTTGTAAAGAGCGAGTTAATAAATTTTCAGCAATTCAAACCGAACAATCGAAGCGTTTGGGT